>Ga0272440_1001589_pt1 | contig 18454 bp, 6 predicted proteins | sample SSMMMBAug17_FD_192440 | JGI IMG/M metagenome (GOLD analysis project Ga0272440, IMG submission 192440) | Marine sediment archaeal communities from Little Sippewissett salt marsh, Falmouth, MA, United States - SSM-MMB-Aug17 | ecosystem: Environmental > Aquatic > Marine > Wetlands > Sediment ...
ATGCCATAGATGCTTGACAGCTGACATAATCACCCGTCCATCCCAAAAAAAGATTTTGCGGAAATGCACTCAAGTTGATCTGACTGCCTTTAAAAAAGAATTTTTCTACAGGTAAGGATAATAATTCTCCATTTATTTGAACATGTTGATGCCCTAATATGGTTATTTTCCTCCAGGGTGGAACAAAACGAGGAGAAATGACTTTATCCTGATCCATTGTTATGGTTACCGGATTGGATGTTGACTCTGAAAGATCTCCTGACCATTTTTCAAATCTCCACTCAGATAAAGGAGAGGCAAACAGTATGACCTTACTGTCTGGGATATATTTGCTTTCCCATGGAAGGGATATCGGATCATTGTTTACTGAAATAATACCATTGCCTGTCATATCAACCAGTTTCAGCCTGTATTGCTCTACCTCGACTGAATGGATAGTTAAAACAATACTGGCAGTGTTGGAATCCGAAAAGCCATCACTGGCGCTAAAGGAAAAGCGATCCATACCATTATAATTCTCAGTTGGCGTGTAGATGGCGACATCTCCATCAAGGGTTACACTCCCATGAGAAGGCAATGTGACCAGGGTATAGGTTAATGGATCATTTTCTTTATCTGTTGCGGTTAACAAAATATACATATGTCTCTTCTCATCCAATGCCAAAGAATCTCCAACAGCGACGGGTTCGTGATTAAAAGATAGCTCAAATGTTGTTGAATCCATCTTTGAACCGGAGAAGATGGCTAAAAAAACGGTTATATTTCCCAAATCATTTGTTGTTGGTTGAATACGAATGATTCTATTTTCACCGTTGCCGGAAATGTGAATGTTATTGACAGGTAAAACTGCTGAATTTGATGAATTGGCAATAAAAGAAAATTTATCAGCAGGGCTATCAATATCCGTCACTTTAAAAGGGATTTCTTTTATAAGATCGTTGCCATAGATTTTTTGACTGGAAATAACAGAAATTTTTGGTGGGTCATCAACTGAAATGATATTTAGTAAAAATTTTTCACTTACTATGTTTGTCTGATCAGTTACTGTTATAGAAATGGGGCATGTGCCAGATTCATTCATTGCGGGTGAAAAATACAGCTTTTGCTGTGATGAAAGTGTATTTACAGAAAATCGCATTGATGACATTAATTCAGAACAATTGGCTGTTACCATAATGTTCAGACCTGAAACAGGAGTGTCCGGGTCGCTTACATGAAAAAACAATTCTCCTGGTGTATCTTCCAATAAATACCAGTCGGCATCTTTTTGAATCAAAGGCGGCTGATTTGTTATTGAATATCCTTCCTGACACGCCAATACGACACCAATATCAGAAATGGTTTGGACTTGCCCATCAAAGCTGACTATACCAGTAATAACAGCTTCCTGATTGTTACCATATAAGCGAAATGAAAAATCACGAGAATTGTTATCGCGATAATTGCCCCATTTTATGCTGTTTTGTGTGTGATTATAGATGCCAGATTGCGATATAAACACGGGTGTAACGTCTTCAGGCAAGGATATGTCCATTGCCCAGGTTTGAATTTCCAAGTTCGGTCTTAAAGATATATTGATTTCAGGCAGACAATTCCCATTGTTATTAACATATGTAAGCATCTGACCAAATGCGGGTACTGTTGGAGCTGTCTCATAGCGCATCATGGCCGTTTCACTGAACAATTCGTCATTTTTTATCGCAATGGCCCGAATGGTTTCGCCATGCGTAAGTGATACCGGGCTGGAATATACCAGAGAATTTTTTGTCGGACGGCTGCCATTTGAGGTGTAGTAGATTTTTGTATCCGGACTATTGCAAGTGATACTGAATTCAAATGCCTGGCTGTTTGAAATGGAATGGATAATGGGCGATGAAATAGTTTCATATTGATCCGGATCATCCTGGATTTCAGAGGTCTCTTTAGAACAATTCAACGTTAAGCGGGTCAATGTCAGGTCAAAAGGAGTACCATTTTCACTATAAGTGATGTCATGAAATGCATAACTGCCATTATCGCCTGTCAAAGAACAGGATAAACTTCGCGCCATACCATCTTTAAAAGTGCCCCAGCGGATCATGCGATTTTCCGGAAGCCACTGGCCATTTTCGTTTATTGCGTGAGGTGTCAATCCTTCGGGCACTGAAATTTCAAGGGCATATGCCTTTACTGACTTTGTCATAGAAAAACAGACGGATGGGGCACATTGATCAATATGACACCATGATAGATCAATTTGTGGCACAGCGCTTTCCGGTTCACTCAGGCGTATGGATGAAACACTACTGTCTGCCATGCCTGATTTTTTGACAATAGCACGCAAAAGTTTCGGTTGATTGACTTCAAGCGATTCTGAAAATACCTGTGAAGCCATATTTGGACGACTGCCATCTGTTGTATAATAAGTCACTGAACCCTGGACAGTTGATGAAATATATACAGATGTCGGTACTGTCCGATTTGTCAGATAAAAAAGTGGTGCGGGCAATGCTTCAAGCAATTCCTGTGGTTCATCTTGCTGGATAGTGCTTTGTGTTGGTGTACATTGAATACTGACTGATGTGCTGGACGTAATGTCTTCAACCATACCATCAGCACTGAAAGTTAGTTCTTTTAAGAGATAATCAGCACTCACGCCAGTCAGTTGGTATGTCAGAATTCTGGCTGTATGATCACGGAAGTTACCCCATCGGATTTCCATCTGGTCTGAGTGCCATTGGCCATTTTCGGAGATGTTGAAAGGGTTCAACCCCATCGGTATTTTTTCGGAAACAGCATAGGAATCGCTGAATACCAATGGTGTTACCGATATGCTTACTGATGGGATACATGTATTGTTTTCAATAATTTGTCGGTGAACAATGGCTGTTTCAGCATTTTCTAAAAACAGGCTGAAAGAGGTCAGCACCCATAAAGTAAGGAAGGCTGTCCCTTTTTTCATGATAAGCCCTCCTGAAATTATGGATTGGGTGTCCAGCACAAGGGTTTCATGGCTCCGGTATTGGTGTATGCACCACCATTTTCTACAAGGAAACCGGCGCGGGTATTGTATTCAATGGGAATATTTTCTGGTGAACCTGCCCAGGGTAGATTGTTTCGCCATGCGTTGTTATAGGCATTGTATTCGCTTTCTTCTATTACAAAATTGACATTGGTGTCTGCGGGGTGAGGAATGGTGGGGTTGTATTCGTAGGCACCCACGTCGCCGCTTTGTAAGAACAACGTTCCACTCTGATCTGATATATAAATTCTGTTACCTTTATTAATACAGGGAGAGTCTGGGCGAAGATGATAGTCGCCTGTTTCCGGAGAATAAAACAAAGGATTGCTTGAAAAGTTGCCTGCAACATCTTCAAATTTTCCGGAAATCTCTCGGATGTTATTCGTATAAAGCCGTCTTGGATTAGCTCCAAAACCGTGGAGATAAATATCATCGCCTTCAATCGCGGCTGTGTTATTCCAAAAAATATTACTGTCTACTAAAAGACTTCCTTGAATATAGGACGTTTTAACATATAAGCCACCGCCATGTTCTTTCGCAGTATTGCTTGCAATGGTATTATTATTCATAAAAAGGTTTAATGTAGGACTTAAAAAAAGGCCTGCGCCTTTACCTGCTTGATTATTTGCAACTACATTTTGATGAATTTCCAGGAGTTGAAAATTATCCACATATATTCCGCCTCCTTCATCAGAAGAATTATTAAAATTCATGACGATATTATTACGAATTGTACAAGTAACTGAGTTTTCAGAGGAAGAGGTTATACGAATACCGCAGCCTGAATTACCTTTAATTATGTTTGAGTTTATATCTATGGCGGATGCATTATGGGATTCGATAGCATTTGATTTATTTTGGATGATTGTATTATTTGTTAAGATAAGCGAGCCTGTATTGTAAGTTCTTAAGGCATCGTTGGAGCGGGGTGTTTTGGATGTATTATTTTTAATGATGTTATCTGTTAAAATAACTTTTTTTACACCATTCGCCAAATAAATGCCAGCGCCACGGTTATCATCATTAACTGCTGAAGTACATATATTGTTAGAAATAGTGTTCTTTACCATATCAATTTTTTGAGTCTGTAGGATATATATACCAGCAATATAGCCTTGTGAAATATTTTCTGATACTTTATTGTTATAGAGCGATATGTTTCCATTAGGTGTTTTGGCATATATTCCTGTACCAAATCCATAAGATTTATTTTCTGTAACATTATTATTATTAATCGTTATATTTCCATAAATTCCGTAAGCATATATGCCACCTCCATTATGAAACGAAAAATTATTTATAACATTATTTCTTGAAATTTTTAAATCACTACGAGCACAGGCATAAATGCCACCTCCCTGAGAAGTAGTTACATGGGTTGAAGCAAAATTATTTTTAATAGTATTGTTTATTATTGACAGATTTTCACTCTCTGCATAGATTCCTCCAGCATAAAATGTAGAGGTATTTTCTGTAATACTATTATTGATAATTGATATATTTCCTTTGGTACTTACACAGACTCCACCACTAGAATAAGAAGCGATGTTGTCTTTAATAACATTTTCTTTAATGGTAATGTTTTTTCCCTGTACAGTTTGAATGTATACGCCACCTCCATTTTTTCCAGAATTATTGCTAACAATATTATAAAAAAAATTTACATTACCATGAATATTTATATAAATTCCCCCACCTTTCTCAGCTATATTTCCATTTCGAATCGAAATATTTCTTACTTCTACATCAGATACAACATCAGAAACAAAATATAACGGTCGTACCATATCTTCTCCATCAAAAATAACCTGCTCCGGTTTCAACCCTGATTCAGCCGTCAATGTCAAAGATTTGGCTTCACTGGTTTCAAAAATGAATTCCCCTTTGTATACACCAGCAGCCAGAAAAATGATGTCATTTTCGCCATTGTCAGAGGCCTCTGAAAAGGCGAGGAATAACTGGCGTCCATCGGCAACGTGGAATTCCTTTGCCTGGATGTGCCAGGGAATTAGAAATAAAATGATAAAAAAAATGGTTATTGTTAAATATATATTTTTCATTACAATCTCCTTTTTTACTTTTTATTTCAAATACTAACTATTTAGTTATTAAAACAATATTTTGTTTTCTCAGTGATTTTAGAAATACAAGAACACTCTTTTTTCCAATATAACAGGTCAATTTTATTGAATTTTTTACAGGTTGGCCTGGTTCGACTCAAACTTTAAACTTTACCTTTATTCAATATCTGGCAATTCTCTTAAACCAGACATTCGCAATAATGCATTTAAATCTGACTTTGTAGACCAGTAAATGCCATGATTATCAAGCATTTCTTGTGCAGGCCGAGTAACTCCATTGCTCGCAAATAACCATAAAGTCAATGTATTTAGCCCCCCATCCATTTCTTCTCTTTCTTTTACACGTTTTCCCAGATCAATGAATTGTCTGACAACTGAAACGTCCACAGGTTTATTCCACCATTTACTTTCAGCAATCCAAAGATCTAAGCCGGCAGTTGCATAAATATCTATTTCCATGCCTTTACCAGCATTCAGCTTGCTTCGATGATCAATGAAAATAAAGCGATTGGGCATTTTTACAGTATGAGACTGATGAAAGTATTGACCATCAAGCGTTTTTTTCTGATTATTCCACAGAACCTGAATCATAAAAACTTCTGCCAGATAGCCTTGATAATTTTTATACTTTTTTGTAAGGGACTGAAACTCTTTAATTACTTCCTGTTCAATTTTATTCCGAAATTTTCCAGCGACTTCGATTTCTCCCCACACTTTAAGGAATTCCTGTAAAACAGGATCGTTGATATGGGTAAACCATCCGCCGAATTCTTTATAATCAATTAAGTCTCCCTGTGACAGTTTGATCATAACATTTCTAATATCTTCAATTTCAACATATTCACCTTCCCTTGCTTTTAATTCTTTCTGGATATGTATTGGATCTATTTTATTTTCATTATCCAAAGCGGCCAGATAAAGGATCCATTTGGTAATATTCCGATTATTTAAACGGTCAATCCATTTCATCACCTGATCTCGTAATTCCGTATAAATAAAGCCAGATGATAAATCAATGGCCAGGATTTCATTGAGGGCAGCTTCATTATTAATGGGTTCATTCAATTTGGCAGATCTTTGTACAACCGCATTGATATAAAAAGGATTCCCTCCACAACGATCCGATATAACTGGCATCATAATCTCTGGAATACTTGCATGAAAATATCGGGCAGCTTTTTTCACCAGTTCAGCGCCATAAAAATCCGTAAATGGTTTGATCTGTAGATCATCAAAGCGCCCATAGAGTGATCCTTTACCAAGAATGTCATACAAAATACTCATAGCAGATCCGGTAACAAAGTGTGGACATGTAAGTGATTCTAATGCATCCTGCATATGACCAACAAGACTAAAATCTTGTTGTGGTAAATGAATGTTTTGGATCTCATCGAGAAACATGACGATTGTTGAATCATCTCGATCAGACACAACCCTTGGTGTGATCAGTGATGATTGTTCAGGAATGGTAACGTCTTTTTCTTGCAGCCATAGAAAAATATTTAAAGCAGCTTGAAATCCCTGAGTCACCGTCATGTTGTTTTTAACAAAATTAACCAAATCTAACCGTTTGATGCTATGTTCATCGATTATTTCCGGTTGATTCAATCGAAATGCAGCGTACCACCGGATAAAATTTTCTACATATTTTACAGAAAACTCCCACCGATCTGTTATATTATCCGGAAATTTATAGTAAACAGGTATGACAGCATGGGTTGACTTATGATCCTGCTCGCAAAATAAACAATTCACGACACGCTTAAATATCTCTGTTTTTCCCATCCGACGCTGACCCAACAAAACAGTAGACATCGTCCTTCTCGTTGCAGCTTTATAAGCAGCTTGATAAAAATATTCCAGAAAGTCTTTTCGATCCGTATATATCTCATCCGGAACAAGCTGTTTGATGGCATAATTCATCATTGTATTCACCCTACTTAAAAATAACACATTGAAAAAAATCATCTCACTCAATGTGCTTCATAAAAATTACATTGAAGTATAATCAATCAGTACATCAAATACAAGAGCATTTTCTGTCTTTTCTTTGCCTGATTTTTGGCTATTGTAGAATCAAATAGCAACTCTTGATAATTTTTATCCAATATGCCTTTCCGGTTTCTATTACTGTTGTTCGCTCATACGCACCATTTTTATAGGTATACATTTCCGCAATGGCACCTTCAGGCTCAGTCAGTGGAGTGACATTATCTTTGTCAATGCTGCCAATCAAGTGCCAGCCAGGTAATAACTTCGCAATATGGTATTTATAGGGATTGCCCTTTGCGTTGCAAATACCATCTGATCCGGTTTTCACCCAGTATCCTTTACCTGGAAATAAATTGTCTACAGCAACATAATCTTGATTTTCATAGGCGTAAGCAAGACTTGCTGTTGGACAAATAGAGGTCAAACTTGTCGGGTTGGCATGGACAGGGATAGATATCATTATCCAGTCTTCGTCTGGTGGATTTATCACAGCCAGACGTATTTTTTCGAAAATGTTTCCATTCCATTGCATACCGCCATTTCCAGCTAATTCATTGACATCAAATTGAATACATTGCATGATATCTGATTGACCCGCAGAACCGATTACTTTGAAAAACAACTGACCCAATTGGGCACTTCCTGATGAATAATTTGAATTGCCACTAAATATAACCAGCTTAATCTTACCAGGTGTCTGGCTGTTGATTTCCATAGAATAGTTCAGGAATGGTTCTGTCTTTTCATATTTCTGATATTCCAATATCTGATCCGGATATGTGATATAAATGTCAACCCCTTTGACTTCGCTGCTTTCCCATGTCTGTTTGAGTGGAACCATCATTATATCACCTTGCAATAACGCAATATCTACTGACTGCAAATCCAGGCTTTGCTTTTTAGGCAACTGAGCGGCAACATTACCGGAAATATCTCCTAAAAATATTCCCAAAATATTTAACGCTTTATTTTCATTCAGATCAATATCCTGCCTATATGCTGTTCTGGTAGGGGTTAATTCTGTGCAATTATTCAGGGCAAAAGCCCAATGTATTAAATCATCATTTAAGTATGATCGTTTGTTCGCAGCATACAGGGCAATATTTGAATAATTGGACGATCCTGGAGGGGAATGATTTCTAAAAATATTTCCTGCAATGCGCGTACAGCCATCAGGCTCTATTGCGCCAATGACAATTTCTCCCATAAGTGAGGCATCTAATCCGGATAGGGGCTCATTATTGTTTTGTTTTGATACCTGAATGGTATATTTTTCCTTTGGCAAATTCTTAAATATATAAAATCCACTTGAGTCAGAAAAAACAGGAGGCAGCTTTAACGATACTGGACCGATCAATTCCATTTTTACTTCCGGAACTGGCGTTTTCCGATCATGGTAATACGACACGATACCGCTGAGTGTATATCCTTTCATTGAAATTGCTAAAGTCTGTGGCGCACTGATATTATCCCCATCACCCTTATCCTGAATCCTGATAGTGACAATAGTTTCACCAACTGATATCGACTTGGGCGTAAAAGACAATTCATAATTAGATAATGATATGAGAGGTTCTTGTTCAAACAATTCCGGACGATCAGGCACAGCCTTAATTGATTGCAGAGACTGACCATTCTCATAGGGACCTGAAGAAACATTTTGTAAAAAATTATTCAGCGTAACGCTGCCATCTTTAGCATCACATTCAATTTTATTTGTTTTCAAAGAGAATTCCGGTGGATCGTTCACTGGTGATATGACCAGGGGCTGTGATTCACACAGTTGATCCACGCCATTAAACAGTGTACCGCCATTATCTTTTGCGCAAACAGTCAGGTTAACAGAACCAAACCTGTTTTCACCGGTCATATAAGAAAGTGTTTTGTCATTAATTTCCGGGATTTTAGAAAATAATGAACTATCATCCACATGTACAAGGACTTCGATAGTTTGATCAGATTCATTTGGACCGGGGTTCATCTTGACTATAAAGTCAGAAATATTTTGCTGACCACTGTCTTCATCAACTTTTGGTATGGTTTTTAATGTAAATTCAGGCGCATCATTAACATTGATTACAACCAGTTTGAATGTAGCTTCACCTTCTAACCCATAAGGATCTCGAGCGACAATGGTAATATTTACTGAACCATGCGCATCTTTGTTGGGGGTAACCAAAAGCTGTTTATTCGAATTCGCGCCCCTGACAACAATTTGGGAATCAGATATAAGAGTCTGATCATCTGACATAGTTGTCCATGTCAAGCTTGAAGGATCTTCATCTATAACAGTAAAAGAAATGGAAGCAGCAATACTATCTTCAAGCATTGTCTGATCTGCAATAAACTCGACAACGGGGGGCAGATTTGGAATGTTATATTCCAGACCAGTAGACAGCACCGGACGTTGATCAACCTGTGCAAGGCTATAACAAAATGAATACGTTCGTGCTTCTGGGGGATTGAGTTGAATCTTAATAATACCAATTTCACCATCCCCACTGAAAAATGGCAGATCAGCAGCACCTATGGTTCCTTTGTGATTATCCATATTATATTGTGATCCGTAATCCTGCTTTAACTGATCTGAAAGGCAAAACCCCATATCTCTGGCAGTATTGCCAATCGATAGTTGAAAATCAAAGCCTTGAATCTCCAGGTGATCAGGATTATGCACCATAAGCGGTATATGAATGACAGTCTTACTAATTTCAATCGCTTCCCCCATGCTGAGACGCGCTTCGTCTTTGTACGAAATTTCCAATTCCAGTTGATCTACCATTGTGTCATCCTGAACGATAACATCTAAAAAGCCCTTTTCTTTAACAGCTTTGAACAGGGTTTTGTTGAGGCGACACATAAGCTCTTTTAAGTTCAGTGTTACCCTATGTGTTTGTCCAAGTTCCCAGCGGAACGGCAAAATACCGGTTGTAGGACCATCCGAACCAATCTGACTATCCCAGGCATCGAATATTTCATCATTTTCAAAAAGATATAATAAGATCATATCATTGTAACTCAAATTCTCACTCAGTGCAGACAGGTGCAAGTGTAACTTTATTTCATGAATCACCTGGTTGGGCTGATTCAAATTGTCAAAAGAAAAAGCAAACCATTTGCTGGGCGTTGATTCTCCAAAGCCTGCTATTTCTGCATTCATTTCGGATATAAACGTTACCATTGCCGGATTACGGGTTTGCGGCGTAGACGAATTGGCAGTGATCGAAATTGTGTTTTCCGCCAGGGCTGACTGTGATGCGAAAAGTATTGCCAGCAGGCATAATAGACATGTTTTTATTTGCTTCATTATTTTTCTTCCTTTAGTGAATAGTCATGTTATTGTCTAAAAACCTGTTTTTTTTTTACCAGTGATACCATCCCAAATTATGCCAATACATTAATCTTGTATACCAATATGGGTTACATTTTATTTTTGTTCGGGGTAAACTTGTGTCTGGAAAAAAGACTTCACGGGAATGATTCACACATGGCTCAACAAAAATGCCTAATCCTGGTAGGCGGGTAATTTGACATTGTGATCCACCAATATTGACTCTTTTCAGCTTCAAATGATCAGGAGCAACAACAAAACCAATTATAAAAGATCCAAACCCCGTCCTGGAATGTACACTTTCATTACAATTGCTGCTGATATGAAAATAACCTGTCAGCGGTGATGACTCTGAATCAATGGGCAAATGATACACCTGCCAGTAATAGGTATATCCTGGATCAAACATATCCAGGGACAAAAATACATAAGGATACTGACTCCAATCCTGATAGCTTAAATTATCTTTATCCATCGTTTCTTTGAATAGTGAGAATTGATAAAATGAATTCTCTGATGAAGCATCCCAAATAATATTGATGGAAGCATTTTCTGTCGGACAATATGATTGGGCATCTGGTGGGAAAAAAACATACATTTCCTTTTTACCATTTACATTTTCATATGAGCCCAGGTCTGGTTTAGACCCTGCGGGCTTTGGTCTTGGATTACCCAGAATATCTTCAAAAGGTACGCCATTATCATCACCAATATCCAGGCATGGGCTATCATCTTTAAGCATATATTTATTATTTAGCGGATTTAAAAATAAAGGATCGCTATCAATATTGCCATCGCCTGAGAATCCCCCCTGAATATCAGAATACCTGATTTCCGCAAACGTATTACTGACAGATATCTGATTATTCCACACGATACTGTTGCTTATATCAATATGTGAGTCTATTGCATTCAAACCATAGCTATCATTATCAGCTATTGTGGCATGAATGATTGTCAGTGAACAATGATCCGCATCAATACCTGATAACGCATTGCCAGTAATCTGAATATTGTTTAGCTGCACCCTGGTATTGTTGCAGGATATCCCATGGGCTTGGCTATTTTTAATAATACAATTGGCAATACTGCCAGTACTGTTTTGAATATCCAGGCCATGGCTGGTTGCGTTTTCAAAGGTAAACCCATCAATGAAAAACTCTGTGTTTGAGATGGTGAACGACCCGCTAATACTTGTATGCAAATGTCCGTTTTCAGAGATGAATGTTAATTGCTTATCAATGGTGCCGGACATATTATACTTCCCATCAGAGAAACGAATAATGCTGCCGCTTGATGCTGCATTAATGGCATCCTGAAGAGTTGAAAAATCTTTAGGCACTTGTATTTCGTAATCTTGCTGTACGATTTCAATGTTAATAGGCTTATTCTGTACGTTGGTGGGAACAATTGTAATAAAAGCTGTGCGACGCGGTCCCAGGTTGTCGCTGTAATCAAATTGAACACGTCCAAAATTCGAGCCATTTTGTCCTTGTTTAATTGTCAGCCAGTCTGAACTGGAATGTGCCGTCCAGTTCAAATCATTTGCACCGGTATTATGAATGGTGACAGCATCACTTCCAGAGGCGGATAGCAAATACTTGAATGTATGTGAAACCTGAAGTTCTTTATACATCCATAAGGCATGTATTTCTTCTTTTGATAACAAATGGTCATACATGCGAAAGTCATCCAGTGTTCCACTATAACTGTTTCCTTCAGCAGATCCTAACATGCAGTGGCTGAAAACCCGGTTATAAAAATTTGACAGATCAGTTTCTCTGACACGGGTTACCTGAATGGCATTAATAAAAAAAGTGAGAATATCATGGTTAATCGTAATAACAATATGCTTCCAATTGTTTTTTGATATATATGGCGGTGAAATAACGGATATTTCTTGACCCTGATGATTCATTTCAAAAACAAGGGAATTGCTTTTTAGTGCAATGCGGTTATCATTCGGTTCGGAATCCTGATATAGATGAAACAGGGTTTGCATTTTAGTTTGTTCAGGAGATTGCGGCTTGATCCAGAACGAAAAAGACAGAGAGTGGGAGTCAATATTATTTTTAATGCTTTTCAGATCCAGATATGATGATGCATTCCAAAGTGCGGCATATGATTTATTACCCATGATATCATCACCAAAAGTAACACCATGATTCTGAGCATGATTATGGTTACCACTAATATCAAAAAAGTTTTGATTAAATGAATAGTGAGCAATACATCCTGTCTGAGTATCATGAATCGAAAAAAGTCCGGTTTGGCCTTTTATTGATGGATTATGCGTTGAAACAATATGAATGACACAATTGACTGAGTGTGGTCCGGTAACAACCCATTCATAATGGCCGTCATTTTCTGTTTCAGTAGAAATATTAATATAAGAATAGTTTTCTCCCCCTTTTCTGGACAGACTGATCAAGACAGGCCCTGAAAATTGCTGAGTATCCCATTGAATGTGCATGATATCACCAGCCTGCCAGTGTGATCCCTGAACTGGAGAATTAATTTTTATACTGTCCTCACCCAAAGATTGGCCACCGCGAACTGCAAAAAAATATGCGTCCTGGCTTTGCGGAATCAGTTCTGAATTACCTGTCCCCATATTAAATGCCCATGCCTGCGAATGCATTTGTTCGTCTCCACTGGCGGTCCAGTAAATTGAAGGCGTCATGCGATGATATAGCAGGATATCCGAAGCAGGTTCTTTCAGTTTGTAATCAATCAGGGATCGCATGCTTTCTTTATGAGGAAGTCGCCAGTCAGTATAACCTGCATGTGTCAGAGATTCACACCATGAAATGGCTGATTGCCAATCCATTGGTGTTTCAGGGCCTGTACGAAGCCACATTAAACCAGTCCTGGTATCTGTAACAGTTTGATTGTCATTGATACAATTGTAATGTGTGGCACTCATTGGTTCACCACGAACAGCACGAACGAAATGCGGTGAAGACTTTAACAGGTTTTCCATATTGCCATTTTCAAAGCTGATGCCCCATGCCAAATATTCGGGAGCTACCTGACTGGGGACAGATGTCCAATAATACAATTCCTGATAGTTAGGAAAAAACTGACTATCCATGCAGGAAGACCCATTGAGCTTTAACAAAGAGGACAGTTCATGAATGGAAGGCAGCCGCCAATCTGTATAACCTCCCAGAGCGTTGTTGTTAAGGATATCAATAAAGCTTTCAGAATCTTGCCAGTTATATTTTTCCGCTTTTGACATATCATTTGTTTTGACTTCCCATGTTAAGCCTGTGATATCATCCCGCACCATTGTCCATTGTGTTGCAGAAAGGGGTAACGGCTGCCCTTCGGCATCCAGCTTGACATATTGAGATTGATTGATCGTATAGTCAGCATCTTCACCAAAAGTTGATGAAAATGACAGGGTTTGACCGGAATCAGGGATACGCCAGGCGTTGGCAGATGTAGAAAACAATAAAATCAGACCAATACATATCAGAAATTTATTTATTTTCATAAAAGATCCTTTCCTTAAGCTTATTTGTTTGTTTTAGAGTAAGATCATACGACAAGTATGAAAATGATAAAGGGGGTTATGCGAAAAAGTTCGAAAATGGATATGTTTTTTGTCAATTGGAAAAGTCAGAAAGAAACTATTAAGGAGCCAAATAATAGGTGCTCTTCAACATCCATTTCAAAATTATATTCTCGAACGATTGTATCGCCAACATCTTTTCCTTTCCGGTATTGATACGCCATATCAAATTCTATATTACCGCTGATAAATCCGGAGCCTGAACTGAACCCCCAATAATCATCAACATTGCCGTTGGATGGCGCAGGGTCATAAAATAAACCACATCTGAAAGGAATCCGATACGCTGGCTGCGTAAAATAATATTCTGCTCCCACACGTATTTGTCGGGTGGGTTCGACATCTGACTGGCTGTCATGTTGTTTGGTAACACCTGATACCTCATTATCATTTTCATCACGCACCATAAAATGCTGCCACTGGGTTTCATAATAATCTGCTGACACACGAAAATTTTGTGAAAAACGATAGGAAATACCAATTCCATAGGATGCAGGCATTTTCATTTTTTCATCAAGGACCGATTCCAGGACACCATTGGTATAAATCCAATGCGCAATATTTGCGTTAAATTGCGTTTTATAAACCATTCCAATGGTGAAATCTTCTACCGGTCGAAACAAAATGCCCAAATTATAATTGATCCCTTCAAATGTGTATTCATCATGCCTTAAGATATCGTTGATATTTACAGGTGGTAGCTGAACCCCTCCCATCTCCATATAAGCTTCTGCACTATCTATGGAATTAAACTCTTCCCATTTATTATTACAAATATCTTCATCCCAATAATTAATTGTAAACCCGACAGAAAGCTGTCGGGTCAACTGCATTGAAAAAGCAAACCCCAGCGCAGAAAGGCTGCCATCCTGTCGATAATGTTGCTGTGCCTGAATATCTGCGGTTCCAACAACTGGTAATGTAATATTATTTAATGCAATAGGAAAATCCCATTCTCGATTGAAATTGTACAGCTTTTGATAATTGAGCGAAAAAACCATATACAGATCGTTCCACTGAAAATCATTGCTGATACTGAAATAATTTAATTCTTCCAGATCAATGCTTTGAAAACCTTTTGCTCCCATTGTATGGTTGGGTACAATATCTTCAATTCTATGAACAAAATTGCCAACAATGGATACTTCCGGTTTTTCTAACTGAATCAAGCCGCCAGGATTCCATGATGCCGCAGTCGCATCATCTGCAACACCAATGAATGCACCGCCCATACCAATCGCCCGCGCACCGGAGCCAAGGGGATTGGGTGTTGATGCAAAATCCAACAGAATATCTGATAGTGCGGCATTGCCACTAATCAAAAAGCTGATACTTATAATATAAAACAGTTTTTTCACAATTTTTTTCCTGCTGATTTTTTTCCAGTTACTATTTTTACCCAGCATGCCTGCCCATGAGGGCATATATCCGTTTCATAATATTGACCATCGGAAAATGCATAGATTTGATGAATGGCAGCATTAGCTTTTGAAACAGGATTTATGGCGCTTACAGTAGGACCAATTAAGTGCCAGCCATTGGTTAAGGGAATGTCCATGCAAGTTTCAAATCCAACGATTGTATATTTTTTAGCTGCTGGCACTTTCACCCAGTATCCTTTCCCAGGATACAATTGTGATGCTGGAATATACGCATCATTACTATATGCATAGGCGCTATCGGCATCAGGAAAAAGTTGGCTAAGATCTGAATGCAAGGGCAAATAGGGCAAAGATACGAGATTCCATCCTTTTTCAAGAAAAAGAGTTTTTCCAAATAAACCATCCATGACAGGTGCAACTTCAAAAACAAAGTTAAAAAAATCAGGGATACGAGTATAAACACCATACTTACCAGGTCGCGCACAGCCATCGCCCCAGCTAACCAAACCAATCAGTTTCCATTGATCATCCATCCGGATGATTGCAGGTCCCCCGCTATCACCCTGACAAGAATCTTTTCCGCCAATTTCAATTCCTGCGCAAAGCATGCCTTCTTCGATCTCGCCAGGATATGCGGCCTTGCAACTTGTATCTGACACTATGGGGATTGAAACTTTCATCAAAACATCTGATCCACTGCCATTCTCTTTCAAATCTCCCCATCCCAGAATTGTCAATGATTTTCCGATAATGTTAACAGAATCATAATACAGGCTTATGGGTTGAATACCTTCCACTGGCTCCGACAATTCAATCATTGCAATATCAGAAAACAACGAGTAATTATCATAATCAGGATGCACAATAATCTGTTTTGCTGTTCTGACATGGCCCACTTCTGTTTTTAAGTTATTGAGTCCAACGACAACCTTAAAACTATTTGTTGTTTCACCTTCCATACAATGTCCGGCAGTCATTACCCATTTGGGATGAATCAGGGAGGCGCCGCAAAATGAATTATATGGCCTGTTGCCATTATAGACCAGGGCCGCCATCCACGGAAATTCTCCTGGTAAAGCTGTCGTTCCACCGACAATACGAGCCTGTTTTTTCTTACTTTTTGAAGCCGCATTTGATATGCATGGCATTAGCAGACATAATATCAGAACAAAAAAAATAGATTTTAATTTCATGTTTATCTCCTTATATTTAATAACAAATTACTCTAACGTACGCAGCCGATCTCCTTTTTCAAGAATAATTTTCGGTTGCTCGCTGACAAGTATGCATTGTTTTTTCTCAAGAGAGAAAATGTCAAATACATATTTTTTATTCAGGGTTTGAAATCTCTGTCCGAGCTTTACACCATGTAATTCGCCGATATCAATTATTATTCCATTATCATCAACTTCTTTAACAGTTGTTTTCAATGGATATTTGGCCTTATATGTTTTATTCAAAGTTTTGACTAGCTGTTCAATTAATAGCTTTTGCTGTTTTGAAATAAATCCTTCTTCAATCGTAACTGTCCATTGATCACAACCAATTCGCGTTTTATCCACCAAGCGCATTACTAAATTAATTTTTTTGTCATCTCGATCCATCGCAATAAAAAGGTGAAACCGGGCTGATAGAAAACCTGAAAAATCGTTTTCAAGTGAAGCTTCAAATACAATACTGTCGAGTCGTTCCTTTTCCAGACAGGTATAGGCAGTTTGTTCTCCTATGGCTTTTTCAATATTGCTTTTGATGCTTGCTTCATGATTGTTATTTAGAATAGAAAATGGTGAAACATACTCAACAACGATTGTCAGCAACTGGGAAGAGAAGGGATTTGGACGTGGCATTGTTTTTCTATGTAGCAGAATCCTTTTCCGCAGTGCTTCTTCTTTTTCATCAAGGAATTTTTCCAATGCAATATAGTTTTTTATTTGCTCGGTGATTGAGATCTGGGTTTGTTTATCGATAATATTCTTGATAAACTCTTTAAAAAAAAAATTATACGTAAGAATTGTCAATATCATCAAGCCGATTATCAAATGCATTCTCTGGAAGTCCAGTTTCCAAATCCTTCCTGCTTTGTTGATACTATCTCCACGTCTTTCTGCATGGTATGAATATGAGGGATCGCCATACAGAACATAACTGGCCCAGCATAAATCATCAGGCCGCTCACTTTTTAATCGAATACGCGCATTTCTTAAAGCCTCTCCAATGGGTAACCTTTTTGTCAGGTTTTCATAAAAATAAGGTGCGAACTGACTGCCTGTAGTGTCACGAATTTCCCATAAGGTTGCAATCAAGTGTTCAACTCCAGCGAGCATCCACTCGTGGGCCATTCCAAAGGAGAATTGCTTTGTGTTTTCAAATTTTTGCCAATGGGCAAAACGACCGGATTGGCAGGAATTGGAAAAAATAAAGAAAGGAACACGTTTTTTTTTCTTTAATCGAATAATATGAAAAATTGTAAAATAGCCGTCCAATAGTTTCCAACCGCCTTTTTCAGGATGATTGGGATGATACTCAGAATGGCCCGCGAAATGGACCATATCTGTTTGTTGTGCTTTTGCAAAAAAAGCATCAACACTTATTCGGGAACTTGAAAGTACACGAATTGTTTGAGATCTATCCTCATCAATCTTCTTACGAATCTTCTGAGATTCCACTCCGGTTTTTTTTAACATATCACTGGCATTTGTAATAATCTGCATTGTAAATGGCAGACTTTTCTTTTCTGCAGTCCTGTTGGATTTATCATAAACGGTTCTGATTTTTCGACCAATATTAAAAACACAAGCCAGACATTCACCATCCAGACACATTAATTCCCAGGGTATATAGGCCAATTTTTCATCAAGGCATATTTGCAGAAAAAGGGTTTCGTTGTCTCTATAGCGCCTTAAATCATTCCGGATTTTTTCAGGTAGAATAGACTCTATCAGCGTTTTCCCCAGGTCATTGAACTGCATGATAACATTTGGAGGGTCAGAATTATGTTTACTGCTTTCATTCAATAAATCATGAATTTCCTTACAGATTGTATCAATTCGTTCAAAATTGACTTCAACAGAGGTTAACTGGCTGCAAGTA
>Ga0272440_1001590_pt1 | contig 18452 bp, 10 predicted proteins | sample SSMMMBAug17_FD_192440 | JGI IMG/M metagenome (GOLD analysis project Ga0272440, IMG submission 192440) | Marine sediment archaeal communities from Little Sippewissett salt marsh, Falmouth, MA, United States - SSM-MMB-Aug17 | ecosystem: Environmental > Aquatic > Marine > Wetlands > Sediment ...
CACATTTGTATTATAAGCAAAAAACAAAAAACGTTCATTTTGTGCATCAAGTATCCAAAGCTAATTTTTGAAGTTGGTATGACTGGCTATCGTTGACAAGAATGCAGAATTTGCTATATTCTATAAATAGTATATACAAAATTATATAATATTCTTAAAATATAACTTTTGGAGGTATTTAATGGCTGAAATTGAAAAGTTTACACCCGATCCAAATCTAAAATTAATGGATCAGGTCGTTCAGGTGTTACGATATCATCACTATGCATATCGCACTGAAAAAATCTATTGTGACTGGATTGTTCGCTTTCTGAAATATTTTAATTATGAAAAACACCCTAAGGAAATGGGCAAAATGGAGATTGAACAGTTTTTGTCTTATCTGGCTATTGATAAGAAAGTTTCTGCCGCTACTCAGCAACAAGCCACTACTGCAATTATTTTCCTGTTTCGTGAAGTGCTCCATATTAATGTGAGCGATAAAATCCAACCCATTAAAGCACAAAAACGTAACCCCATACCTGTTGTGATGTCTATGGATGAAGTGAAGCGACTAATTTCACAATTGTCCGGTAATAACTTGTTAATAGCCAAATTACTTTATGGCAGTGGTTTAAGGCTGATGGAGGCAATTCGGCTTCGTGTGAAAGACCTTGATTTTGAGAATAATCTAATCAGTGTATATGATGGAAAACGAATGAAAAATCGAATTTCAATACTGCCTGAGTCACTCCATAGTGATCTAATCATTCAAATTCAAAAGGTGAAAAATATTCACGATAATGATCTTAAGAACGGCTTTGGTGAGGTCTGGCTTCCTGATGCGCTTGAGACTAAATACCCAAATGCTCCGAAAGAAACCCAATGGCAATTTCTTTTTCCATCAACGAGAAGATCTATAGATCCAAGATCTGGTATAGAAAGAAGGCACCATATTCAGGAAGTTACAATTCAGAAAGCGGTTAAATTGGCAACTAAAAGTATAAATCTAAACAAACGGGTTACTTGTCACACATTTCGTCATTGCTTTGCTACGCATCTACTTGAAAAAGGAGCGAATATAAGACTGGTTCAAAAACTAATGGGACATAGCGATATCAGAACAACTGAAATATATCTCCACCTCATTGATACGAAAATGAAGGTAAAAAGCCCACTGGATTATATAATTTCTGGCTGAATATTTTGTTTGGCTAACTTTGGTTTTTACAAATGTATATGTGGTAGCCGTGTTAGTCAGTGATTATTCGCCTTGAATCATTGGTGAATTTGATTATAATTAGCCAATCCATTTGATTGATACAATGTTGTTTCGTGCATCTGCACGTTGGATGGAAACTTCAATCATTTCTTCCGGCTCAAAATTCATGGATGATGTAACAGGCAAAGAACATTCCAATAAATATTCGGTTAGCAAAACGATATAATTATTCCAACGTTTTTCTAAAACCATCGCCTGCGTCTTCATTCCACGATGTTGTTCAAGATACTTGACAATCCAATAGCGATTGCGGGCAAATTGAAGCCGGCTGGCGTGAGTCATAGGTTGGCGGGTATATTGTATAATTTGATTGATTTCTTCTTTTGTATAGGCGGTTCCAAAGCCTAAAATTGATCGAATTTGGCGCTGGGTAATTAAATCGTAATATTTCCGAATCGGTGATGTGGCTGTCACATAGCAGTCCAACCCTAAACCAGAATGACTGGATGCTTTACAGCTTAAAACAAATCGAGACAATTGTTTTCGTTGCATCCAATTCTCAAATAAACTTCCTTCCTGTTTTTCAAATAAACGTTCTTTAGGTGCAGGTTGTGATCGATAAATTGCTGGTGTTTGATTTTTTCGTAAAAATTGTGCAGTAATCCAGTTCCCCAGAATCATGGCTTCTGCAACTAACATACGACATGCATTCTCTCGATTAACGCGATTAATAATAATCTCACCTGTATCTTCATCAATACGAATATGAATCTCTGGTAAGGTAATGTATACAGCATCCCTGTTTAATCGAAATTCGCGAAATGCACATGCCAATTCATGAAGCTGTCTTAATTCCGGATGATCATTTACCATGTGGTTGGCATCATGGTATGTCAGTTGATGTTTAACTTTTACCATACTGGGGAATATATCAAAATCGGAAACCTCCGCCTGATCATTCACCCATGCCATAATACTGATGGCAGGTCGAATTTCATCCGCTTTAAGACTGCAAATATTTTCTGCAAGGATGGGGGGAAGCATTGGTATTTTTAAATCAGGTGTATATATGGATGTTGCGCGATCAAAAGCGGATTTATCAATCGGACTTTTTTTAGGAATACAACCCGCCACATCTGCAATATGAATGCCCAGACAAAATTGATTGCCATCCCATTCAATACTCAAGGCATCATCATGATCTGTCGTCGCCTGACCATCAATGGTAATTAAATCCAGGTGTGTTAAATCTTTGCGTTGTGATGACAATAACTCAATATCATGTTTGATTGATTGGGCCTGTTCAAGAATTTCTTGAGAAAAAGACATGGAAATATCGTATCGGTATAAATCCAGGTTGACATTTTCATCCCATGCCCCCATCTTAATTAACAGTTTGAGCAATCCATTTTCTATATCCACGCCTGCGCGATCAACAATTCCACGCGCAATGTCGTAGTCATCACTATCTTTGCCAAACAAATACACTGTTTTTAAAATATCTATTGTCTGCAATTTGTCGGGCGGAATAATGGGATTTGGCGTGGTCATCACTTTTTTAAGCCAGTCTCCACCATCATCAACCAGTGCTTGTTTTCGCTCGGCTTCCCTGGCTTGATGTTTGAGATTCTCCATCTGCGTTTCTGAGTATGGATGAAAATTGTCGGGTGTAAATTTAAAATAGTACTTATTATGAAGCATGGCTCGAAAAACTGCAGATTTGTTATCATCATTAATTTCATCAAAGCACAAGCTGGTCATCATATCAATGTCAATGGGGTCTTCTTCAGTATGAACGACCTCCCATAATTCCTCAACATCAACTTTTTCCTGCAAGGTTTTACGATGTTGAACAAGTGAATGGAGATGCGTCACAAGATGGTCTCTTCCTTGACTCAGGTCAAGGCTTAATTGATCCACATGAAGCAATCGCTTGGTCGCAAGATTTACCTCCCGGTTGGTTTCGGTAAGAATGCGGAGCCGTTGTTTTTTGGTTTCCAAAACAACCGCACATTTAATATCTTTTTGTTCGATATATTCGACTATGTTTCCAGGTTCCATTTCTAAAATATAGCACATTGATAAGAAGTTATCAATTATTGATTGTGAATTCTGAATTAAAAACCTGGTATTTGTCGAAACTCCATTCGCAACAACAGTTCCCCCCCATATGTCCCTTGAGTGTCTTGCATCCCTCGAAAAATAAGGTTTTCCAAAATTTTATAATTTGCCTGTGTGTGATGAATCAATTGACCTTTTCGGGTTTCAAAGGCATATGTTACAGACATTCTGCGAGATAATTCTTTGCCAAGTGTAATTTTGTAATCATCTCTCTGATTGTCATCAACAGTTTCATGCTCATAGGCTTCCAGGCGGAAAGTGTCCAGACCAGTCGTATTTTTGATGTCATCTTCAAATGCACTTGAAAGTAACTCTGCAATCATTTGTTGTGTGGATTTGTATGGACCGGTATCATTTGGCACAAACAATTGTTTTGTGGGTTTCCCAAAAAGCAGGATAGAAATAATATCTTCATGCGCTTCTGTGGGGGTTGATCCCAATTTTACCTGAAGCTCATCAGGCTTGCCAATCACATCCAGTGAAATTAGCCAGTCCCGAATAGTCACATTGCTTTTAATATCAATCATGGGATCAGTTCGATATGGATTTACAAAATCAATCACCCCTTTTTCTAATACAAATGTTTTGCCAAGATAATTGATTTCTCCACTGAGCATTTCAGTCCGTCCCAGAATGACCGGATTGTATATTGTACCTCGAACGCTTAAATCGGGATGAATTTCCATATAAGCAAGATCATTATCTACGATCAGCGGCAAACGAGACTGAATGCTGATTTCCAGGTCGGTCCGGCATATGGGAGGAAAAAACTTGCATAATTGGTCCACAATGTTTGCGCGGTGTTTTTGTTGTAATCGGGCAAGAAGCATCTGGTTTATGCTTAAGTCATGATAATAAAGCCCCTCTAAAAATTCCACATTGCCTGTTAAACGACCATGCTGATTTCGTTTGGAAAAGTTCAATTTTGCGTTAAACATCAAGTCAGATGTATTTGGGATATATATGGGAATGGCTGAAGCCTCAGCCTTTAAATCAATTTGATTCAATTGGTGGTTGTTAAAAATCATTTTGCCTTTTAAGTCACATTTACCTTCGTCAATACCAAAAGAAAACTGTTTGATGGTAACCATATGATCTTTTACTTTCATTTGACCTTTTACATGATGAATGCGCTGATTGTTCCAGGTGGATATCAATTCGCCATCTGTCAAATTGATGTGTCCTGTAAATTTGGAACCATTTAATAGTCGGTGAAGTGTCCCTTTTATGTTTAAATTTCCGGCTATATCAGAAATATTATCTGTCAGGTTTTGAAGCACAGAAAGGGCCACTGTGCTATCAATTTGAAGATGTGTTTGCTCTGGAAATTTACCATATACAGTTCCCCGGCAAAAACCGCCTTGAGGTAAATGAATCATGTAGTTTGATGCTGTCAATTCTTTATTCTCAATCATCAACTCAAAGTGATCCATCCAGGCCAATGGGAAACTGTTATAGGTTAGCGCAGCATGATCAATTTGCAAGCGACCTTGCGCATTTAAAAAATTGTGAAGCTGACTCGCCATTTGAAATGAACCACTCACCTGACCATTGAATTGAGAGTATCCAAAACTTGCAAGCACAGGTGCAAGCTGCATGTTTGTTGCCTTTGCATGCATATCAATATACCTTTTTTTAATATGGTATTGCGCATGAAAATCTAGCATGGACTGGCAATCAATAAATAATGTATCGTCTACTGTCTTGATTTTGAATACCGCATCTGGCAAAGGTTTGTTTTGAAAAAAAATGGGAGAAACTGTCACATTGCCTTCTAATTGCGGTTGATTGACATGTCCCTTGCCATTCATATCGACTTTAAACTGTCCTTTTAATTCTGGAATCAAACCATTCAAATGCGACACATCAATTGGATTGGAATGAATGTTGATCTGATAGTTTTTATCTCTGTTCAGGGCAAATTCGATATTTATGTGTTCATTGTCGGCTATTTGGATATTGCCAGATGGTATCTGAATATCATCATATGAGAGTTGTATCGGGCAATGTAAAGATTTGATACGCTGTCCAAAAAGGATCAGTGAGTCGCCATCCAGTGATATCTGTCCTGATAAATTTTTCTTGCTGCCCACAATATTGCCATCAATTTTTATATTCCCTGACAGCCCTGGATAAATATCATGCAATTGCATATTATTTGAATGAATTGAAATATCATAGCTTTCTGGCAGTGATGTTCCAATTTTAAAATCATCTTTCCAGTTAAAAAAGCCGCTTGTTTCTATTTCTGATGATAATTGGGAGAGAGACATCTTTTTTATCTCAACCTGTCCTGGCGCCAAATAATTGGCCTCACATTTAAAGTCTCCCAACTGATATTGATTCAAAGCCAGTTGATGACCGATTAATTGCATGTGTGCTGTTGTTTCAGTCTTAGAACGTTGCAAAGTCAAAGCTGTATGAAAATCAGAGGACAGTTCCGGCAATCCAAACAAGGAAAGCCATTTTCCAGAAATCAGTGTATTGATGGATAGTTTTCCCATCATTTGTTGATTCATATGGCCATGTGCTGTCAAAACCATACCTTCTGTTTGAGCGGTCAATGCACTGACTGTCAACATATCTGATTCTGCATGAACGTCTACAGTGTACTTCAGGCTTGTTTCTGGTTTTAAGCTATATTTTTGAGGAATCTGAACATGGCCGTCAATTTGGATATCAGACAGAAATGATTCAACATCAATTCCCTGACCTTTAAGGGTAAGTTTTCCATTGAAGCGGCTGAATTTAGGGATTGCAGGGTGAAAATGATAGAGTGGAAAATGATCCGAATTCACAATAAAATGCCAGTTAATTTTTTCCCAATTTTTATTTGGTTTCAAAAAGTTATGTGTAAATATTTTTTTTAGATCAATAATTCCCTGAATATTTACCTGACTGTCCCGAGTTTTTAGGGCGATTTCATTTATTGTTATCAATCGTTCTTCAAAGTTCGCCTGGAGTAACAGTTTTGTTATGGGAATGTTTGCAATATGTTCACCTGAAAAATCAATTGAAACCTGCATGCTCGGAAAATCTGACAGCGCATTCAGGTCGAATGATCCAACAATATTGCCAGAAATTTTTTTATCTAATTGTTCAATTTGTCCAAACAAAGCGTTTGAAAGCTGAATATCGCCATTAGATTGAAAGCGTAAGTTTTCAACAATATCCATCAAACGTTCATTAAAAAGATCAGGCGACTGAGAAGATAAAAGCATCATGATCGCTTGTGCCAGATGATCGGTTGAGTACTGTCCAGATGTATTAAAACGAAGGAGTTGCAAGTCGGCGCCTTGTGGGTCGGCATATGATAAAAGGCCAGCAAGATTTAATTGATCCTTTGATGCCTTTATCATGAACTGTTTTAAACGAAATGATTTTTCATTGGCAGATTGAGAAAAAAAAAGTGTACCATCAAACAACGCAAGAGATTTCAAGAACAATGTTTTTTTTCTTTGCATATCTCTAATTGAAAAAATGCGTTTTTTCATTAATTGATTAATAAATGAAAAAAAAGGCAGAACTTGTTGAAAATTAATTGGGCGGTTCGAATCAATTGGAAAATACAACCAGGGACGATTCATATGTAAGTGGTTCACTTGAATATTATCTGACCAGATACTCGAAAGCGCGATTGACAGAGACAGTTTCTGACAACCTGCCACTGGGGTTTGATTGTTGGAAATCATTTGGACATGATGAAGATTGATTTCCTGTTTCCAAATATTGACAGAGATTTTTTGAACGTCAATGTTAGCATCTAATTGATGATTCAAAAACGATTCAACGTTGCGGATCGCATAGTCAGGACCGAAACAGACAATCAAAGCCGATACGATGACTGTGATACATATCATTCCCATAATTAGTGCGGCTTTTTTGATCATGAGAATCTCCAAAAGATCATCTATTGAATGTCATAAACAGCAATTCGGCTCAGGCCTTTTCGAAACAAATTTTGTTGCTTTAAAACACATGCAATCCATAATCGCCAATTCTTTTCTTTTTTTTCTAATGCATAAGCAGTTACAGGCCCAGGCTGTTTTTTTGAGGTCCAAATTATCTGCATCTCACTACCTGTCCATGACATGATATGGACGACGCCTTGAGAAAACCATCTTGTATTTTCAAATAGCCTGCCTGTTGTTGCGATGTTTTCACAAACAATAATTTCATCTGATTGGTCATTATCCATGTCAACAACGCACAGTCTGGAAGGTATATATTTTCGCGTGGATGTATCAATTGGGCCGCTATCTTTTTGCACATCGATAAAATGAATACTGCCTCCCAATGGCTTACTGCTTCGCCACACGAGATTGTGATCTCGAAATATTTTCAAATAATCGCTGTTGTCAAACCGGGCATATAAAGGCTTTTTTTTGTTACGAATTACATTAAAATCAAAAATATTGGCATCAATTGGCATTTCATATTGCTTGGGAACAAGCTTGTCAGGCAACTGCCCTTGCATCTGCATAATGTCTCCCCAGTAATCACTGTAACGACGTTGTTGGGAAATTATCGTATGATTGGCTTCCAGTAATGTTATAAACCAGCCGGAATAGTGATGTATCAGTTGCCATTGGTTATCTTTCCATTGATACAGACCTGTGATAATGTCCGAACCTGTTGTTTCTGAAATGACAAGGCTCGGACCTGTACTTGAGTGATCAATCCAACGCGCAAAAACAACTGTTTTTCCAAATCCTGATTTTCGTATGTTGATTGGGTTAAAGTCTTTATCAGCAAGTGTAATTTGTTTGGGACCATACAGTAATATTTCGTTGCCTGAATTCTTGTGAATATCAGCAATATCCATTCCAATGATTTCATCATGAATGTTTTCAATATGGGTTTTTGTTAGGTTTAATGTCCCGCTTAATTGTTTTGAGGATAATTTGTTTAATGCGGTATTCAGCCAGATGGTCAGCCAGTCGGGAATTTGGTCTATCTGGTTCAGTGAGTCTGTTGATGAATAAACAACAGCTTGTTTCACACGATTCAACAAAACCGCATTGATGGAGAGTCGTTGACCAAAAAAATTAACACTGCCATAGATGATGTGTGAACAATTTTGGGCTGATGCAATCTGATCAATTGTTCGTTGAAAATCCGCTGAGAGTATTTCAGATGATGAAAAAGAATGTTTATGTTGAACAATCTTTATTTCAGGCTGATGCATGAATGTAAAAGAAATGGTATGGTTGATCTGTTCCGCGATTGATTGTTTCGATAAAGGCATAACTGTAAAGGGCACTGTCAATATGCGTGTCGCAGCATGCAGGTTGATGGTACAAAGAATGACAAGCAGAAAAAAAATTGTGAAACAATTTATCGTATCAATTTTAAAAAGCATGGATCTTTTTGTTTTTACGTTCACATTGATCACCTTATACACGTTTTTCTGGAACCTATCAGCATGAAAGATGTAAAGTTCTCCCTAGGTTGCGGTATATACGAACGCCCCATAAAAAACGACAATTCAGAAACCGCCGATGCATTGGGCTGGACCATTGGATGCTGTATCATAAATTGGACAAGGCACTGTCTCTTTTTTATGATACAATATCCAACAGCTTATGTTCCCATCCAATGGTAGATATCACAACGCCTTGCAATCCCATTTTTTTAATCGATTCAATGGTTTGACGGCAAACATTCAAACATTCATTATTTTTATCTTTTGATTTTTGTATTTGTTTGATCAACTCATTCGGAATATCCACTGATGCCACATTTCTTGCCATATATCGTGCCATACCTAAAGATTTGAGTAACAAGACTGTGGGAATAATATTGGGTTTCAAATCTTTAACAGATTCATAAAAATCGGATAACATCTGAAGATTAAAAATGGGCTGAGTGACAAAAAAGGAAACGCCAGCATCCATATGTTTTGAAATAGTATCTCTAATTTGAAAGCGTTCACTCACTTTTGAACTGATTTGCAGGGGGGTACCCACCAAAAAATCAGCCGTACCATCAAGTTCCATGCCGGCCATATCAAAACCTTCAGACATGGCCTGTGTTGCAGCGAACAATTCTTCTAAGGTCACATCAAATACGCCTTTTGCTTCGTGATGGTCTCCAGTTTTAGGGTCTTCCCCCTCAACGAGCATTACATCTTGAAATCCATTTGCATAAGCCCCCAAGAGATCTGCCTGCAATGCCAGTTGATTTCGATCTCTGCAATTGAAACCGATAATGGATGAAAGCCCATTCTTTTGTAATAAAGATGCCGCAGAAAACCCACTCATTCGCATAATTGCATTGGGAATGTCCGGTATCAGGAACGCATCAATGTGATCTTTAACTGCAATCGCATTGCCGACAAATTGGTCTGTCCTTGTTCCTTTTGGCGGAGTTAATTCTGCCAGGGTAATAAAGTGTGATTTTTTTAATTGATCTTTGATATTGCTCATTTTATTTACCTGTTTTTTAATGATTTTAATATTTTTGCCTCCTTTTGTTTTCAATTATGTTTTATTATGAACACTAAAAAAATGCAATGATATTTTTGGATGATGCCTAAGCTTTAAAATTGATAATTTCATTGACAAATTATTGAATCCAATTTATTAATTTTTGTCGATAAAGGAAAAACATTATGAAAAATACAATCGTAGATTCAGATGGTAATGTTTCATATGGCATTTTCCACGCACCAATTGAAAATGTCAATTATAAGGATTTTCACTTTCGATTATTAAATGGATGTCTGTTACCCAAAATAATTCGGCCTTTTTTTGTCAATCAGTTTATTTTTTTGGGCATATCATCAAGCGATCTTGTTGTCGGGCTTGCAATTATTGATTTAAAATACATTGCCAAAGCATTTATGTATGCGTATGATCGAAATACAGGTCAAATGGTTGAAGACCAACAGTTGGCGTTATCCAGTAGCGTAATTATTGATTCTCGGCCTGATCTTTGCCGGAGTTCATTTAAAACACATCGTTTTGTTGCTAAATCCGATCTGGGGCATTTTTCTGCAAAAACATCACACATGAACCTTGATATTTCACTTTCGCTTTCAAACGCTTTCCCCTTTCGTTTATGTTCACGTGCAGGTTATAATGGTTGGGTCTATACGCAAAAAACAACACCTGTTCCACTTGATGGACATATCGTTATTCATGAAAAAAAATATTCTATTAACTCTCCTGATGCTATGGCGATAATAGACTGGACCACCGGTTATATGCAAAAAGAAACATTTTGGAACTGGGCTTCTATTGCCACTTCTTTAAATGACAACAGAAACCTGGGAGTCAATCTGTCATGCGGGGTGAATGAAACGAGCTTTACTGAAAACTTTTTTGTTGTTGGCAATCAAATGACAAAAGTTGATATGGTTCACTTTGATTATAACATTAATGACTTGTATCAACCCTGGACCATAAAATCCTATGATGAAAAAATACATTTAACGTTTGCAGCAGATCATCATCGTTCTGAAAATATGAATGCATGGCTTGTGGCATCAAAATTTTCACAACTTATGGGCCGTTTTTCCGGACATCTTCAAACAGATACCGGCGAGATGATTACACTTTATAATTGCCCGGGATGGGCAGAAGATCATTTTGCCAGATGGTAATTTTTATTTCTTTATTTATTCAAAATGTGAATAATATTGATTTCTTTGAAACATGTTTATTCACAATTTCAAGGAGGGTTTAATGCTTTTTAAAAAGTTTTTTTTATTTTTTATGCTATTGTGTGTGTGTATTATCGGATGTCAGGCGCATGCGCCCCAATCATTAGACACATCTTTTCATCCGGTGAATATTAAAGGGCCTTATGTTCAGCGGACCGATCATGTCATGTTTATTCTTGATGCCTCTCATTCCATGGCAACTGACATGCATGGAAATAATAAGCTCGCATATGCCAAATCTATTATTAGGCGTATTAATCTGACCATGCCCAAGATGAAAATTGTTACTGCCTTGCGAACTTTTGGACATACAAGAAGGGTTATCGAATATCGTTCCGAACTGATCTATGGACCTGCACCGCATAATAAACAGGATCTGAATGATGCCATTGATTCAATTCAGTGTGTAGGTGGCAAAAGTGCATTAAATTTGGCGCTGACGGGTGTGATGAAAGATTTCAGAAATGCTTCAGGCCATATTTCAATCATTGTTGTGACTGATGGTGATGTGAATCAGCAAAAGAGCATTGAAGCTGTATCAAAACTAAAAAAGCACTATGGCCAACGTTTTAGTTTATATCCAATCATGCTTGATGATAAACATCAAACATTTGTGAATAAACTTGTTCAAGCAGCCGGTCAGGGGTTTGTGAAACCTGCTGATCATATCTATTCTCCAGAAAATATGGCCACATATGTGAATAAAGTCTTCTTATCTCGAGTTCGGCATCAAGATAAGGATGGTGATGGGATCACTGATGACAAAGACATTTGCCCGGATACGCCTGCAGGCGCACGTGTAACCATCAATGGATGCTGGATTCTTGGCAATATTCATTTTTCATCAAACTCATGGACCTTGAAACAGGAAATGACGCCCTACCTGGATGAAGTTGTGGCTATTTTAAAAAACAACCCCAATTTATGGATGGAGATTCAGGGACATACTGACAGCACAGGGGTGGCAAGCCATAATTATACACTTTCCAGAAATCGGGCACTGTCAGTCATGAATTATCTGATTTCTAAGGGAGTTTCAGCAGATCGTCTTACAGCAACAGGTTATGGTGAAACAAAACCTGTTTCAAGCAACGATAATGAAGCAGGAAAATCATTGAATCGTCGGGTTGAACTGGCCCCTCTAAAACGCTAATCATATATGGCAGGTTGTCATTGGCATCCTTGTTTTTATTAAATACATTAATAGTGGCATTATCGTGATATGAATAAAGAATATTTTCGCATAAGCATTGCGCTCTTGTTTATTGGAATGACATCGTCATGTACATTTTCTTCATATGAACCCCGAAACAAGAATAATTTATGTCAAATTTTTAAAGAACAAAAGCAGTGGTATAAAAGTGCTAGTGCATCTCGAAAGCGATGGGGCGTCCCTATATCTGTGGCGATGTCAATTATTTTTTACGAGTCTAGTTTCAAATCTGATGCACGTCCCCCAAGACGAACCTGTTTGTTTATTTTTCCAGGACGACGATTAAGTTCTGCATATGGTTATGCGCAGGCAATTGATGGAACCTGGAAAACATATCAAAATTCTACTCGAAAATATGGTGCAAACCGCGATGATTTTCACGATGCCATAGACTTTGTCGGATGGTATTGCCATAAAACGACTGTTGAATGTGGGATCAAAAAAAATGATGCCTTTCGACAATACCTGGCCTATCATGAAGGGCAAAAAGGATATTTACGACGTTCTTATCGTCGCAAATCATGGCTAATCAAAAAAGCGCGTCAGGTACAACATCGCGCTGTTATGTATGCAAAGCAGCTCAATCAATGTGAAAATGAGCTTCGGCGACGAAATACGTTTTGTATCTGGCCTTTTTGATTCGGTTTGAAAATTATTATCTTACATTTTAAAGAAGAATACACTTCGTCTGATGACGATGCAGTATTTGTCAAAGGAGGAACTGATGAAACAATCTGGATTATTTATAATCACTTTACTAATTGCCCTTACCACTTTCGTATGGGCAGACAATCAACCATGTGTTGATGGAGATATCAATGGGGATTGCAGAATTGGTATGGAAGAAGCCCTGGCTGCACTAAAAGCTGTTGCAGGTTTAACTCAAGAACCAGAGCCGCAGGCAAAAGCTGTGGAGCATGTCGCCAATTATAATACAAAAGCATTATCTGATGCACAAAACGATGTTGCATCCCTTGAACAGCTTACATCAATCTTGACAATGATACCGCTTCCCGAACCGCAGCCTCAAAAACGAAATCTCGTTCAAGGTCTTTTCGAGTCTCTGACTCAGGCCAATATTTCATGTGCAGATATATCACAAGATGAAACAGGTGTGATTATAACGTTTAACGAAAAACCCTTTTGCCTGGGCATGAAAGGAAGTATTCATATATCTGTTTCAGATAATACGTATACATTGGAATTTGATAATGTGGCAAAAGATCATTGTCCCATTGATGGCACAGTGACTGTTTTGATCAACCACGAAAATGAAACAGTTTCTGCGGATCTTAAATTTGAAAATATGTCTATTTATGATCATCCCATTGATGGTGAATATGCCATTTCCTTTGACAAAATCACCGGCATCCTAACCGCTGTGGATTTTAAGGAAAAAATTAAGTCGTTCATGATTGATGGAAAAGAAATCCAGGCAAAATTTAAAGCTGTATATGACAAGTTGACGGGTTTTTCCGGGTACTCCACCATGACACTGAATAATCAGACGTACCATTCTGAATTCAGGGATTATTATACAGATCCCATGAATGGATTGCCAGCCAATGGCAGTATGGATATCAATGATATCAAGCTCGTTTTTAAAGAGACGTTTTCAAAAGACAATCCGGTGATCAGTTATTTTATCAATGATGTTCCGGTAAACCTGAAATTGACAGCAAATCAGATTCAGCAGGGTACAAAAGATTTTGCTCAAAAAATTGCCAATTTTGCAACATCAATGTTTTCAAACAACCATGATGAAATCAATTTTATTGAAACAATCACAACAGTTTTTTCAAAGATGGATCTTCCAACCTTAATCAATAACCTCAAACAAACACAATCTCGATCAGTAAAAAATTCAGATCAGGTCATTCAAAATATTGATTTCTCTTCATGCGGTAATGTATCTGTCGATACAAATGATGGTATCAGTATTATCTATGACTTTCAGGCAATGCCAGACTGCTATAGCATAACCGGTAAGATAACAGTTGTTCCAAATATTTCGGATCAAAGCCTGACGCTATTGTTTGAGGATCTCCTCATAAAAAACTGTCTGATTAATGGTAATACAACTATAACCTTGACATCAGCATTAACCGCTATTCATGCAAACATTGTTTTTGACAATATGTCTGTTTGCGGCAAAATCATAGATGGTTCATACGATATTACTTATGATAAGTTGACCGGAAAAATAATGTCTGCACAAACAAAAAAAATAATTGAAACAATTTTTCGCAATATTGACATACAAATTCCATCGACTGTTTCTTTCGATGCTGAAACTGGTTTGAATGGCTATATGACAATTCCAGTTATGGGCAAATCTTACACCTGCCATTTCAACGCGATCAAAATTGAAGAAAAGTGTGGATTGCCGCTATCTGGTACGTTGCAAATCAATGAATTTGAAATTAATTTTGACGAACTATCTTGTGACAATCGGATCGTCAATGGCATACTTGATGGCATGGCTTTCAAAATTGAAATGTTTTCGAATCGTATTTCAGATAAGTATCAGGATATGATTGATAAACTGAACCAGTTTTCGACGATGGTTGTTTCTAAACATGGTTTTGATATAGAAATGCTTACAAAAGTGTCACTCGTGCCATCGTTGGTGCCATCATTAACAAAAGTTTTTCAACAGGAATCCCTTGACTGGCATCAAATTATCAATATTCTATCAGCGAGTGATTTCACATGTGGCACTGCATTCCTGGATATCATGTCTCTAAGTGCTGGATATACCTTTGATGGCTCTTGCAATGGTGTGACAGGAACTGTCCGGTTGTCGCTTGATCAAGGCAGTGTTCACATAAATTATGATCAACTTTCATTTGACAATGGCGACTGCACGATTGATGGGGAAATGCAAATTGATGTAACTCACGAAAATGAAACGACTAAGTTTACGCAAACCACAAATAATTTGAATGTGTGTGGTAACAACTTAAATGGAATCCTTGAGGTGATAAATGGATTGGGTACACCGGTGATCATCAATCGGAAAGGGACTGACATTTTGATCATCAATGGGGATGAATACGCGGTCTCATCTGATATTTCATATACGCAAAACAAAGGCTTGAATGGTTCATTTGAATTTACCAAAAATGGCCAAGTCTATTATTGTGAAGTTAATGATATTAAATTTGATCTGACATGTGGTATACCAACATCCGGTACAATAGCGATTGATCGCATCATATTAGACTTTTCTGAAACAACATGTGAAAACCCTGAGGTCAATGTCATTATTTTTGGCATGACAATGAAGATGAGTATCAATGAAATTCTTGATATGTTAAAAAATTTCTAATTGTATTTCATTCTCGATAATAAAATCAAAAAGTTTGGGGTAGACATCAACTGCTATAATAAAAAGGGATAATTCTTTGTCACAACAACCAATTGATCGATTATCATTGTTTGACCCCAAACTTGCTCGATCTCTTGAAAAAAAACAAGACCAGCTAAATGTGTCTCAGTTACACATGATTGTTGATATAACCCTTTGGTCTTTCACCATTGAAATTCAATTGGGATATTCTGTTTTCAATGGTTTGGAGGAAATTGTTACCGCTCGGGCAAATGATTTAATTGCAATTTTTATTGACCATGTCAAAAAATATGCAAATAAAGGGACATCACTGGGAATACTCATGGCGGATATTTTTCCAGTGATTCTATTACAGCGACAATCAGAATTGACAACGCAATTTTTATTTACCCTGAATACCCTCCATGATATTGGATTGTATATTCTGCACAGACCGCTATATTCATTCAAAAAAGTGCTCAAAACCGGAGACCTAAATGCGGCACGTGCGATGCTTGAACTATTCACAGAATCCTTTTCAAAACAACTGGATTTTCATCAAAGTAAAAAACTCACACAATTCCTTCCCAAAATATGTGAATCATTGTCACCTCAAAAAAGAGCCTTTCAAATCAGACAACTGATTCGCGTATCGCAAATGAATGTCGAGTGGATTTATGCCTGTGAAACTGGATTTCAACGTGGATTGCAATCATTGAGTTCACACGCTCTTGAATCTTTTATTCAAACAGGCATTGACAAGTTTCAATTCATGCCTGAAAAAGGAACGCTGTATTTTTCTCTATCATCTGAAATGGCCAGAAATGTTTTTGAATCCCTCCAAACAGTTTATCCATTGCGTTATATTCATGATAAACTGACGCAGTATCTTCATGCGCGTATCGGTGACTGTGTGCGTATTCGATCCATATCTCAGTTACCCAAGCAATTTCTTCAATCTACTGACCCGTCTTTCATTTATAATGATCGTCTATGTATATATTTGCCGGATGAAATCGGATTGTTTTCAAACAAGAACGACAATCGGAACGTCTACAAATATCTGGTGCGATGGGAAGCAAGCCTTTTTGAATGGGGAACCTATGATTTTGATTTGGAAAAACTGAAAGATATGTATCAAGAGATCGATTTGCCTGACATGCCGCAACAAGGGAGTGATCTCTATCGCTTTTTGAATTCTTTTTCAAATATCACGCTGGCGAAACATTTGTTCATTCTATTTGAACATGTCCGCATTCGTTTTTGCCTAAAAAGATTTTATCCGGGAATATTGCGTGTGGGTTTACCTATATTTCAGTCAATGATACAAAATGATATATCCCAGAAACAATCCATTTTACAACAAATCTATCATGCAAGTATGTTTGGAATGAAATCTGATGAATCTGCTGGCATTCTTTATGAGCAGGTCATGCAGGCCATTCAAAGTTTAGATCACTATAGCGCCAGCGTAGAGACAAGCGCATTTTTAATCTGTAAATTTTATGCCGCTTTTCTAACCGAATCAACGAACGATGATATTAAAACACCATTCAATAATGATATTTGTTTGGAACTGATTGAACATACCATTGAAAAATTTGATCAAAAGGCAATGAAATTGTGTCATGCCTTGCGACAACAAAAAATGAAACTATATAAATCTGAAATTCGCAAACAGCTCTATTCTAAAAATGAATTAACAGTTAACGATATACAATCATTAATCGCCTGTGCGGGTGATTCAGACTTAATAAATCAATGTCTGATGTCGTTAAAGGGTAATGAAAACACTAAAAACATCATCACCGACAAACAACAAGAATCCGGAAGCGTCTTTCATTACAATGAATGGGACCCCGACATCTGCAGCTATAAAATTAATCATACACGTGTCATTCAATCAGAATATCCCCACGCAACCAATGCATCTTATGAAAAAACACTTCATGCGCATTCTGGTCTCCTTAGGCATATTCGAAGACGATTTGAAATGATTCGTCCTGAAGGGCTCAAGATTCTTAGGCGATGGCAGGAAGGTGATGCCTTTGATTATCGCCAATTACTTGATTATGGGATTGATAGAAAAATGCGTAAAACGCCATCAGACAGAATATATACAAAAAGAGTGAAAGAATACCGAGATGTTGCTATTTTTCTTCTTGTAGACCTGTCAAGATCTACAGCCAATGTGTTGCCGCAATCAACAAGAACAGTTCTTGATGTTGAACAAGATGCGATTATCATTTTTTGTGAGGCTTTAAAACAGTGCGGAGATTCTTTTGCTGTTGCCGGTTTTTCAAGTGCAGGGCGCCATGCTGTATCGTTTTACTGGTTTAAACAAATGGATGAACAACTTTCCGACCTGGTCAAATATCGAATTGGAAATATGGCTGCTTTCAGAAGTACGCGAATGGGAGCAGCCATTCGTCACGTGAGCTATCTTTTCGAAAAGTGTTCTTCAAAAATACGCCTGGTCATTGTGTTAAGTGATGGTTTTCCGAACGACTCGGACTATAAACAAAATTATGCAATAAAAGATACGCGCAAAGCAATTCATGAAGCACACAGTAAAGGAATTTTTGTTCATGGAATTACAGTCAATTTATCCATGCACACACAGCTTGATGAACTATATGGCAAAGGTAATCATCATGTAATTACAGATATTTCTGAACTGCCTGATCGCCTGCCAATCATTTATCATCAGTTGACAAAATCATATTAAGGAAAACCTAATAAAAAATTCCTCATTTAATAATTGCTCATTCTGTTTTTGAACCATGATGACACTGAATAATGAGGAACTTATTTTCCGAGCATTCCTAAGGAATTAATGAATTAATGCCATTTTTGTTTTCGCTTTTTTTTGTGCAGATCCGGTAACATGGACCATATAATAGCTTTGAACACCTTTATG
>Ga0272440_1001591_pt1 | contig 18452 bp, 9 predicted proteins | sample SSMMMBAug17_FD_192440 | JGI IMG/M metagenome (GOLD analysis project Ga0272440, IMG submission 192440) | Marine sediment archaeal communities from Little Sippewissett salt marsh, Falmouth, MA, United States - SSM-MMB-Aug17 | ecosystem: Environmental > Aquatic > Marine > Wetlands > Sediment ...
TTGTATCATGTGTGTTCGATGCTGCGGTATATATAATACTGGCGCGTCCGGATGATGTTGATGCAGAGGTTGTTGAAATTGTTCCTTTGCCCTGTGTAATTTCAAATCGAATCATTTCACCATCAACAACAGGATAACCATCTTCATCCGTAACAATGGCTTGAATCGTACTCTTGCTGCGACCATCACGAATCAATGTATTGGGAGTGGCATTTAATAGAATTTTTTCGACCTGTCCAGCAAGATTGCCATCATCTGGTGGGGCATAAGGTGATGGTGACAGATTACAGACATCCTTGACAGCCACAGGCAAATTGAATTTTACTGATGACAGTGTTTCTGTACCATGAACAATTGTACTTGCAGAAATTTCTGTACGAATCCATGAACCATTCATTTTTAAATAGACCAGGTCGAAATTGGCCACACCTGAAGCATCTGTTATTACTGTTGATGGCAAATTTCCTGCTGAGGAGTTGGGAGGTGTCAATTGATTATCGTGATTCAAGTCTTCACCTTCATCTAAGAGCAGGTTTTTGTTAACATCTTCATTGTTAAATGTTCCGGTAACATAAGCGCGACAGGGTGGATCCAATGTTTGCAATTTTCCTTCATCATCAAACACAACATTTTCTCCCCATTGACCTGTTCTGAATTGGGTGGGCCAGCTTCCCAGCGTTACCACCGCACCTGGTACACTGTTGCCATTCGCATCAGACACAAGAATCGACATCGGTAAAGAATAAGTCGTGGTGTCAACATCCTGAACTTCAGTACCAATACCAATAGAGATGGAACCTACTGATCCACCAATAACAATTTTGACAGTTTCAGAAATATCCGGTTTTCCAACAATGGCAGCCTTGATCTGAACACCATCATTTCCAGAACTGAGAGAGCCTGATGTCAACAATGTTTCAGCAAGACCTGTATCATTGGTAAATGCAATGACCGGCGAAATAGACTCCCCGCCTCCTGTGGGATTAAGGATTGTAAATACAACCGGTGCATTTCCAACAACCTGATTGTTTGTTGTAAGCACTTTGGCTTTTAATGTCACACTGTGAAGGGTCCCGCCAGAACTGAGCGGAAGAACCAGCGCATTGGATTGAAGTAATAATTTACCTGCTTTTTCAGTAGGTTGTGTAACAGCAACCTTTAATGAATCTGAAATACGCTGGCGGTATTTGTCATAAACCTGAATGGTTGTTAATCCGGCCATAGGTGCCTGATATGTAGTTTCTACAATATCGCTTCCTTGTGAAATTGCTTTTTCAAAAACATTTTCATTGTTTTCAAACGCACCAAATGATGCTGAAAAAACAACAGTCGTCACACCAGCCGGACGCGCCATTACACGAATGGAAAGGGGTACATCTACACTGAGTTGATAGGGTGATGTGTCTGGAGATACAATTGAAAACGCCTTGCCCGGTGAGCTTACCTTATATATTTGCTCAGCAGAGGCTTTTAATGCATCCACCCTGAGAATGACATTATCCCCTTCTAACTTGCCTTCGACTTTACAGGTATATTGTCCATTGACGTCTGAGAAACGGGTGTCTGAATTATGTAATTCTATACCGTCAGCATCAGTAATCTTTAAGTAATTTTCATCCCATATAAAATCAATAGGTGTGTTAAATACAGGAATATTTCCTGCATTTTTCACATTGACAATCAAGATGCTGGAAATGGGAGAATCGCCTGATGCTGTGATATTTGTGTTATCTGTTTTCAGAGTAACTGTTGAGCCGCTGATTCTCACTGGAATTTGAACTGGCGTCAGATTGCTAATTGTCGCTGTAATAATGACAGTATGATTGTTTTGATCGACTGTTCCGGATGAAAAATATGCGGTTGCTTTTCCATTTTCATTGGTAACATCACTGATAATTTTTAGTTGCCCGCCGCTGGCATCAAAGGAAACTTTAATTCCTGGTAAAACAAAATTATTCTTATCCAAAACAATTACATCAATGACAGCCTGTTCAGAATTATCTGATTTGACAGACGTTTTCGATGTGGATATTGAAATTTTTGCTGGAAGCACTTGAGAAATATTGATAAAAACCATATCAGACACATTACCGCTTTCTGATGCTGCAACAAGTGTGACCATTCCAGAAGTGGCTTCTGCTGATAATGTAACACTGGCAATACCATTTATTGTTGAACCACCTGGTGCAGATAAATGACCGGCACCGGTTTTGATAAAACGAATACTTTCACCATTAGATACCAGATTACCATGAATATCTGTTGCTGTTGCAGTAACGATGCTTTCTTTATGCGTACTTGTATCAAGGATCTCAGGTGTTGCACTCAGATGTATATTGTGAATAGGTCCGGGGATAATGTTGAGTGAAGTTGAAGCCGTTCCTGAAAAATTATCGACAATAACAGAAATTGTTGTTTCACCAAGAATATTGGTTGCCGCTTTTAGCGTGGTTGAAACGATACCATTTTTTGCCTTGATCATGATGGCATTTTGAACACCTGATTTATTGATATCAATATCACCGATACTGCTTTTAAAGATCACCATTGTATCACTGGCAATGTACTGACCACCTGCATCTTTCAGGTGTGCAGTAATCTGACAGGATTCTCCAGCCATAACAACAGCATCACTGCTAACAACATTGACGCTGCTCACCGGTGCCTGTATCTGGACAATTTCTACTGATTCGCAAAGATCCGGCTGATTCACTGAACACAGTTTTATAGAAACAAGCCCAAATTCTGAGGAGGATGTATAAATCAGGCTGACCATTCCATCTTGTGTGGACACCAGACCATTGGCTGGATATATTCTGGCATTTGCCACTGAAGGTGTAAATTGAATCCATTGCCCATCTGCAACCGGATTATTGAGTTTATCAAGAACCATTGCAGTGATTTCAGAGGTGCTTTGATTATCTGCATCAATAGAGGAAGGTGTGGCTTTAACCTGCACAAGACTGTACACCGGCCCTGGTACAACAGTAATGACTGTCTCAGCACTCACTGTGCCGGCTTTGATAAGCACTTTACCTTCTCCGGTCAAACGATTAACTGGAGAAAATTGAACAATTGCCTGCCCATTTTTATCAGTCGTTTTGTAGACAATCGTTTCAACCATATCTGGACTGCTTCCAAGATTGCCGCCAGTGGCTAAAAATGTAATGTGAATGCCTGCCATTGGCAAGTCTTTAGAATCTTTGACTGTAGCTGTAATCAATGCAGGTTCTGTGGATGGAATGGTGGTGCGTTCACTGATTATATCAATGCTTTTGACAAAAGATTTGAGTAGAATTTGGCCTCTTTCAACAACATCGTTTGATGTTGTCACTGTAATATTGGCATATGTTTCTGCAGGGATCGAACTTGGTGCAGTATATTCGAAAGTGACAAGAGAATCCTTTGTCTGCCCCACAAATTTATTCAGATTACCGCGATCAATTTTTATCCGAACATTTTCACCATCAGTAACAGGATTGTCTGTTTCATCCAATACATTCACCTGAATAAGCGATTTGCTTGTGCCATCAGCGTTCAAGGTGTTTTGTGATGGAACAATTATAATTTTGCTGGGTGGTCCTGGAATAAAAGAAATTGGGCCAACAATACTGTTCACACCATTATCGTCCATTGCAGTGACTCTGGCACTGCCAACTTTTTTTGATGAAAATAATCTGGCCTTAACTTCAGAATTGCTTGCTTTAATCTGGATACTTTGCTGACATTCATTATCTGACACGGTTGTTGATAAATGGTTTGTCAAGCAGCCAGACGTTGTTGAAAAAGTAATTAAAGGATCATATTCGATATTATCATTTTTATAGTCAAACAGCTTTGCGGTTAAAACAACACTGCTGGTACCATTAGCAATAATGGTTTCTGAAGTAGCTTTCAGAGCAATTGTTTCCAATGGATTATTTGCAGAATCGTTCCTATAGGGTGATGCATCTAAATAGCAGGCATCTGATTTTACATAGGGAAGCACAAAGACAAGTTTTTCTGTTGTGGCAGATCCATGAACAATAGTGCTTGCTTCAAGCTGGTTTATGATCCAGATTGCATTGCTCTTAAGATAAACCAGATCAAAATTGGCCACACCATTTTCATCCGTTGTGACAATAGGAGGTACAGTACCTGCTGCTGAAGGCGGTGGTGTTAACTGACCGTCTCCATTCGTATCTTCATTACTATCCAGTATTAAATTTTTGTTGATATCTTCATTACTAAACTGTTTTGTAACATAGGGTTTGCAATCTGGTTCATCCTGCCAGTATCCGGTCTGATACTTGATGGGCCATAAACTTAATGAGATATTCGTATTTGCCATACGATTCCCATTGGAATCACTTAAAATAATAGACATGGGGGTTGAATAAGTGGTTGGGTTTAAAATTTTGGTTTCAGTGGAAGTACCGATACTCATGGATGAAACAGATCCGCCAATTTTAACAAATAATGATTTTGCTTCAACATTACCTTCCATGACACTTGCAGAAATTTCAACACCTTCAGCATCAGAGCTTAAGGTACCGGAAGTAAAACTTGTTCTTGCTCTTCCAGAACTGTCAGTTCTCACACTAACAGGGTTAATGAACTCTCCACCACCTGTGGGCCGAGCAATAGAAAAAGTCACTGTCGCACCACCGACAACCTGACTGCCATCATCTTTACTGGTTAAGACAGTTGCAATAATTTCGGATTTATCAGCGTTGAGCCCAATAACTTTTGGATTGGCCTGAATCATCAATTGTGATGCTTTTTCCTTGGGTTGTGTAATGTCTATTGTTATTAAATCGTTTAATGCGGTATTGTTTGCATCATATACCTGAATGGTCGCCTTTCCTGCATAAGACGCCTCAAATGTAAATGACAGACCATTTAAACCGCTCTTTGCTTCAAGTATTTTTTGACCATTATTAAACTGCCCAAGTGAAGTTGTTAAAATAAGCGTTGAATTTATCTTTGCCTTAACTGTCAGTGAAATTGGCATGTCCACTGCAATGTATTCAACATCAATGGGAACAAATCGAACAGTGTCTTCATTGTCAATTAATTCTATTTTTTGATTCGAAGTATCGCCAAGAGCAGTCATGGTGATATCAAATATCACTGTACCTGCTGCGGTCCCTTCAACACCTGAAAATACAACTTCAATTTTTCCAGTTGTATCCGTCTTAGAAATGATGGTTTGACCATATAAAGATGTCCTGGAATATGATTTTCCATCAACAGTCATTACAACATAACCTTTTTGTTCAGAATCTTCTGTCGGATTAATTGAAATTTCAACAGGAACGTCATATACATAAACATTTGCAGCATCTTTCGCAATTGCTGTAAATGTTGAAGTTGTCATGCCATCTTTTGTAATCACTGACTTATCACAAAATACTGTAATGCTTGATCCAATAATTTCTATCGGCTTTTTATCGCTAATTACTGGAGAAATACCCTCGACCTGAGCCTTGACCTCAATTGTTCTATTGCTCTTGTCTCCTGAACCTGACAGCATGGTAGTGGTCACCTTACCCTGATCATCTGTAACATATCTATTGCCAAGTAATTGTCCACCTGTGGCACTAAATAAGACAGTGATACCTGGTACAACAGTATTACTTTCATCAGTGACTGTTGAAATAATTTCCACAGTGTCTACATTATCTGATTTCAGTTCAACTTTTGATACAGATAAGTCCAGATTCGTCGGTAAGGTTGCTGTTTGAAATATGTTCGTTGTATCAGTGATACCATTCTCAGAACGTGCAATAATGTTCAGTGTTTTTTCTCCGATGCTTGATTGATAAGTATACTGTGCTTTTCCTTCTATCGTTGATACTGTGATATCCACTTCATTATCAGCAGAAAAGAAATAGATGGATTCTCCATCTAAAACAGTGTTTTTGAATCGATCTGTAACGATTGCTTCAATAATGCTTTGACTTTTACCATCCCCTTTAATTGTTTCAGGATTGGCAGAAAGATGAATATTCGCAACCGGGCCGGGGACAAATCGAATATCAATAGCATCAGATTTGTCATCCACGCTTGCTGTTACTGTCGCTTTTCCTTGAATGCTGCTGGGGCTTTTTAGAATTGCTGAAGCAACACCACTTTGTGCGGTGATAAAAATATCGTGCTGAATCCCTGGTTCTGTATGGTCAATATCACCACTTGAAGTATAAAAATGAATTTTTTGCGGATAATTGATTTTGAAATTTTTATCATTGAATATGCTGGCTGTTATTGCACTGTTTTCGTTGGGTTGAAGTGTAATAAATTCGGATTCTAATTCAACTCTTTCAATGGGCGAATTATACAAAGTGACAAAAAAAGAATTTTCCGAATAAATTTTTGAATAGCTGTTAGAACCTGAGGATGAAGTGGCTGTTATTTCAATCGTTCCCGCCTTAGTTCCTGCCTGATAAATCACACTGGCTTTTCCATCTTTTGTAGGACTTGAATTGGGTATCAGGCGACCATAGTCACTATTCATTGATGTGATAATATCAAAGGAGATTGTTTCATCATTAATAGCCGGGTTGTCATTCGCATCATAGACAAATACGGTTAATGTTATCATGTTTAAACCATCAGCGGTGATACTTTTCTGTGTTTCAGAAAATTTTATTTTGCTCACCGAACCTGGTTCAATAGTGATAAAAGCCTGCTGACTGATATCATTAACAGATACAGTTATTGTCGCAATACCCACAGAATTTTCTGAACTTTGAAATTTGGCATAAACTTTTCCATCTTCAGCATATTCTGTGATAGATTGTTGATTTTGATCCGTGTTCGGATCCAGATCACCAAAACTGCTGCTAATCGTTACTTCCTGTCCATCATTTATTGGGTTTCCATTGGCGTCAACAATAAATGCTGTAATGTATGAAGAATTAGAATATGAACTTTCTGGAATGGTATGAATGACTGAATGCGATAAATCAATTAAAATCTTATCTGGTTCAGCAGATGGTGATTCAACAAATCTAACAGAGACTTTTTTTTCAAACATACTGTAAGTAGCTGTTACTGTAACCTCGGAATTTGGTTCATTGGCACTTGTCAAACTGACAATGGCTTGTCCCTGATCATCAGTAATAGCAGATCCGGAAATAACACCATCTGTGCTTCCAAAACTGACTTCAGCATTTTTTATTGGGGTATGATTATGACTGATTAACAAGGCGGTTATGGTGGATTTCTGTATTCCATCGGCATAAATGGTACCCGGGGAAGCATTTAATTTCATATCATAAACAAATGCATCAACGGGTTCATTGTTACCGCCATTGGTATTTAATGATATTTCAGAAATAGCCTTTGTCGTAGGGTCATAAACGTATGCTTTTACATTTTCTTGTTGATATACCTTAGCGCTGAAATATCCGCTTTCATCACTTTTAACCACTTTATCACCAATATATACAAATGAGTTTGGATTTTCAGTACGTCCCTGTACCAACCTGAACTGATAGTTGCTTTCATAGAAAATACCATAAATGCCGCCTTCTGTAATTGAGCAAGCCAGATTTCCGGCAGTGATGTTGGAAGTTTCCATGTCAATCCATTTGTGCTTATTGGGGATATAATGCACTATTTGATTTAAGCCATCAGGATTAGGAAGTGTCAAAGTCGCTTTGTCATGTAATTTTAATGTACCCGGTCGAATTGACACCACAACACTGGGAGACTGTCCATCAACTGAAGCGGTTGAATAATTTTCTGAATGGGGTAATGGCACGGGTAATATCTGTTGGGGTTCAAAGTAATCAATGCCTATTTCAGCCCGGGTAACAGTTGTATAATTAACAGATACTGTCCCTGTTTGTTGAGGGATTGTCAAACTCGCGTATTCTCCAGCAATACCATTTGAATGAAAGACACCTAATGTACGAAAAGAATGACCTTTTGGTGTAATTGAAGAATTGATTAAAAGCCCATCTTGTTTCACCTGCGTATCATTTTCATCTATTTCTAAACTTTGATAACTCTCTGCATAATCCTCATGTGAGATGACAACTGTATGTTCGCCGACAGTAAGCCACATTTCATAATAACCTTCTGAATTGGTTGTAACATTTTGTGTATAATCAGAAAATGCAGAAACCGTTGCATTTTTAATGGGATTGCCATCAGTGCCATATGCATAGCCAGAAACAAATCTTAATTGGTCCTGAAAAACGACATGAATAAAATTTGAGGTTTTTTTGACAGTGCCAGACCACATATATGCATGGATTTGAGCCGTTCCCCCCTGATTATTTTCTGGGGTTAACAGAACTGTTGCTTCTCCATTTGAATCTGTTTCGACAGGCCCACCAATGATGCCAAAAGTTGTGCTAAAATACATTTGTTCGCCAATGACGACGCCATTATCATTATTTCTTGCTCTTGCCTTGATTTCTATAGAAGTGTTTTCTGTGCCGCCTATTTCGATGCCATCAGCAGGAGAAAAGATATAAATATCCGCAACCGTACTCTGTGATGTTGATGTATCAGTATTGGTATCCGTATTTGTTGTTGTATCTTCGCTTTCTGAGTCTCCACCACCGCTAGAACCACAAGCAATTGGCAAGATGCAAAGAATTAACATCATGCAAACAATAATTATTTTTTTTAGTATTTCCTTTTTCACAATTGACTCCTTCTATTCTGAATAATTTATAATTAATGAACATCCAGTTGATGCGCCATTAATAATTCATGTTTAGACCATATAATCAATCCCGCCGCAGTTTCGCGGTCTGTAGTTAAAATAAGCAATCGTCCGGCGGGATAGTCTTTCGAGGGATCAATGAATTCAGACCTTCTAGACATTTCAAAGTCTCGTTCCTGATGTTCAAAAATTTTAAAAATATTTCCCGGTCGAATGCCATGCACATCTCCTTTATCAATAAAAAGAACATCACCTTCACCAATCATTCTCTTGGTTTCATCAGATCCAACGACATGGGCACGAATGTAAGGTGCATCTTTTACAATTGGAATATATGGATTCATTTTTTTGTGCGGTTTAATAAGATCATCTTTTCGAATGGGAAGGTATGATTTTACAATGATTGCTCGAATAAATCGGGGCTTCATGGCAGTTACTTTGATCACACCTTTAATTTGATAGTGAAACCCGAGAGAAAGTTCATCATAAAAAACTTCTTCAACTTTTTGAAAAACAACATATAATTGATTGATCTCAAAAACATGGTCTTGATGTGGTTTGATATAAACCACTTGATTCCATCCTATCATTACCTGATTATGCTCACTGGAATGAATTGTTCCAGCAATTGGCACGCTATCTCTCCGAATAAACCCAACTGCTTCAATTGAAGGATACAAATATTCATCTTTGGATAAGTTGGAATCACACCATGCGGCAGGCAGTGAAATATTCATCAATCCAAGCATAAGACATGCTTGAACCAATAGAAAATAAAAACGTTTCATGTCTCAATCTTTCTAATTATGAAATAATTTGAAAAAAACAGTGCATATGAATATTACACTGACTGTATGCAATTATAACCTATTTAAAATAATAAGAATATAAACATTGAATACTTGAAAAAACAAACATTAGATCCAAATAATGCAAATATTATGCCTCTAAACATAAAATCGTTTTTATTTAGAACAGCGATTATACTATCATAATACTGTCCTTTTGAATTTTTTTAGAAACTGTGATATTTGGATTAATTCATCCACAAGATAATTTTCAGTATTGAAAATCCTTCTTCAGGGTCAAAATGATAAAAATGAGCCCGGTTTCAGAGGTCTGAAATTTAAATAAAAGCATAAAGGATTACATTCCAATTGGAGAAAAAATGAACAAAAATATAGAATTGAAAGAATTGGCAAAAAGAGAAAGTGAGCGTGTTGAATGGAAAGAAAATGTCGCTAAGGAATGCTCTGAAAATAATTTCCCCATTCGGTAAAGTCAGACAAGTCTTACAGGTCAGACCTGTCAGACTTGTCTGACCTGTCCGATTTTTGAAAATGGGGACGTTATTTTTCGAGCATTCCTAATATTGAAAATGTTGTAAAAACAAATGTTGCCTTTGCAAATGACTATTCGAACCTGGGTGGCGGCTATGTCGTTTGTGGTGCAAAAGAAGGCAAGGATTCCTATGGTTTTCAAAAATTGATATATAAAGGTTTAACAACAAATCGTTTGAATGAGATACTGGGCATGCTGAATGGATCCAATAATGATAATGTAAAATTTTTGGCCAATTATTTATATCAACTAAAATGGAGTTTAAACAATGCAGCAATTAATAAAAAAAGATCTCAACGATCTTAAAAAAGCAAAAAATCTGTTAGATAAAAAAAGTATCGCCATAACAGTGACCAATCTTTTTGGCAGCATGGTTGAAACAATTGGCCATTTGCTACCTATGTCTTATCGGGAATCCATTTCAAAGGCAAATCTGTTAGCTATTGAAAAATCATGGGATTTTACAACTTCCACAATGACACCCTCTCATACTCCCTCAGCCAGTGAAAGTCAGCATATTTTCTGGGTGACTGTTTCCGGAGCTGTTGGGGGCATTGGAATTCTGACACTTTTTCTTGAATTGCCGGTCACAACTGTCCTGATGATGAGATCTGTAGCTGACATTGCCAGGGATGAAGGTGAAGATTTCAATCAGTTTGAAACAAAAATTGCCTCACTGGAAGTTTTCGCATTGGGGGGCGATGAAGTTGATGCGCATACTGGTGAAACAGGTTACTACGCGGTCAGGATTGCGCTTCAAAAACCACTTGAAGAATCATCCAAATACATTGCTCAAAAGGGAATGGCGGGTATGGGTGCTCCTTTTGCAGTTCAACTTGCAGCAAAAATCTGTGCAAAATATCAGACCATTATTGCGGCAAAAACAGTCTCTAAATTAATACCTGTCATTGGAGCAGCCGCAGGAGCATATATCAATGTTATATTCATTAATTATTTTCAGGACAAAGCCCGAGGGCATTTTATTATTAGACGTCTTGAAAAGAAGTATGGAATCAGCACAATTAAACAACATTACAAGTCTATTCAACCCCAAAAATATAAATTAAAAGCTGAACTGAAGGAATGCTTTCAAGAAAAAAATAGAGATGATGTTCAAGCGGAGGATATATTACGCCGCTATGTATGGGGAGCAATGGGAGTTGGTTTGATTCCTGTTCCCTTTATGGATTTCACTGCTTTGACTGTGGTACAACTGATGCTTCTGAGAAAGCTGGCTAAAAATTATAATGTCCCTTTTTCCAATGATCTTGCAAAAAGCATTTTGTCGTCATTGTTTGGCAGCGCTTTTTCTTTTCCGGCAGTAGCTATTCTAAGCGTTGGCGTAGAAAAGTTAGCATTTGGTGCCAGCATCGCTAAACTAATCCCTGGTATCGGTGTAACTGTTGGTGTTGCGACAATGCCATTGGTTTCTGGAGCTGCTACATATGCGATAGGAAAAATTTTTATTCGGCATTTTTCCACAGGTGGAACGTTCTTAACACTTGATCCTGAGAAGGCTAAGGATTATTATCGTGAGATGTTTAATGAAGGTAAAATAGTGGCTGCTGAACTACAAAAAAGGCCGTCATTATCTGTTGCATCTTAGAATATAAAAAATCAAAATACATAATATTATGTCCGAGAATACCAAAAAAAAATCAGATGAAATTATCAGGCACCATGTGTGGGCATCCATGAGTGTAAGCCTTGTCCCAATTCCATTATTTGACTCTGTTGTTCTTTCAGTCGTCCAATTTAATATGATTAGAAAATTGTCAAAACTGTATGGCATTCGCTTGATAAAAAAAGATAAAAGTTTCCTGAAATCCTTGTTTTTATCAATCGGCTCATACGCTGATGATGCTGCACTTGCTGTATTAAAAAAAACAGTGCTTCCAACAGTTTCCGTATCGTTGGCAACTAGCATGACAAAAGCCATTCCTGTAACAGGTCAGACAATTGGTGTGGTCAGTGCACCTGTTGTCAATGGTGCGTTTACGTATGCCATTGGGAAATTGACAGCACTCCATTTTGAATCTGGTGAAACCTTTTTATCGCTTGATCCTAAAAAAGTTGAAGCATATTACATGGAAATGTTTAATGAAGGAAAAAAGATTGCTGCTGAGATGAAAAAAAATCAATAGCACTAAAATGTCATGTTCCAGGTTCTCTTTTTTTACTCCTTGAAAAAGGCTCCCTTTGTAATCATATTGATTAAAAAACGACTGTGGTCCCTATTCCAACAGATTTAAGCGTTTCTTCTGTACCATCTATGATACCATCACCATTTTTATCTTCAAAGGTATATCTAAAGTTAAAATTAACGGATGCACCTGAAGTGAGTCCAAAGCCAATGATATAGCCCATAACAGTGGCAGGGGTTTTCCATTCAGAAAGATCTTCAACATTGTTTTGATAATAATAGACTTTAGCTGTTGAAATTTTGGGAATAATATTGTTATTTAATTTGATTTCACCATAAATCGATCGGTTTGAATCTTTGTTTCCGTTTAAATCTTGATAACTGGCATTCATTTCAACGATATTGCCTAAGTTCGCTCCAGCTCCAACAAGATATCCACTCATTTTTTCTACAGTTTTGAGCGTCATTTCTTTGGTCATGATCTCCCATGACTTATCTTCTTTTTTGATAAACGTTGCCCTTTCAAGTTCATAAGTACTGTTATAATACCCAAATAAGAATTCATCCTGCGAGTATCTATATTCTGCTACAAATTTCAGAGGGCCAAATATCAGGCGTAATCCAGGTGCAGCAAAACCCCATCCATAATCTTGAATTTTTGCTGCTTGCCCATAGATATCTAGTGACATCCGATCACCTTTCAAAAACGAATAACTGATATCAGCGCCAAAGACAGTTGATGTTGATAATTTTTCTTTAAAATAGGTTTGTAATTCACTTTTGCTTGTTGGATCAATGAGGCCATCTCTAATCATCAATTTGATGGTATCAGGCCGTGCATTTTTGGCAGTTGTCCAATAATCGAGTTCTGTGGCGATTTCTACATTATCCATATCATAGTCAACTTCATCAGGAACGTTATCACCATCTGAATCGCGAAGTCCATTATATTCATTAAAATCTTTAACCGCAGAAATACCGATTGTCAGATCACCCATGATTTTATACGACAGGCGAGCACCCAGCAAAACGCCGGGTCTATCTGCGATTAACTCTTTATAGTCATTCAAAAATAATTCTCCACCCAGTCTTTCGAACTCAAATGACATTTCCATACCGATTCGTTTGTAAGTTGGGTATTCAATCATATTCGTATACCCATTCAATATAATACCATAGCCAAGAGAGCTGAAATCTAAGCCGCCAATTTTTGTATAAAATGGATCTCCTTTATGCGCCCAACGAATATAATAAATTAAATTCAAATAGTCTTCAAATTCATTCCAGTCCTCTTTTCTGACATTACCCTGGTCATCTATTAATAATTGACAATCAATTCCCAGGCCAAGTTTTCCAATAGGAAATTCCGCTCTGATTCCTATTTGTTGATAATTTTGCCCATCGACATTGATTGCACCAGCTACTGCACTTGCAGTCACAGTCTCAGAACTTACTTGCGTATCCAAAGTCATATTCTGGCCCATTTCAGCCAATACACTATGAATACCGAGATTTAATAATCCCATGATAAACCCAAAATACACGATTATTTTCATAATTACTCTCCATTTGTTAATAGCAGAAATTTACAATCCCATAGCTCATACAGGAAATGCCCAGTTGCGTTTGACGTTGCCCTGGTATGTTTTGCCCTTTCAGGACAACAATAGGGCAAAAAAATATGCCAGGAAAAACCAAAGTTGAACGATCATATATATTAACATGTACATATAGATAGTCAAGAACGTTATAGAAATCGGAATATAAAAAACGTGCAACGAAAAGCTGCATTCTTCGGTATGAAACTCATTGAAGCTGAGTAAAAAAGACATGAGGCTATGCCCACTATAGAATTAAGAAAACAACATCGTATGAAATGGAAATATGTCTATTCTTTATTTCTGGCCTTAATTCGATTGACAGCGCCTCGAAACAACCAGTGTTCTTGTAAAGCCTGGAAAAAAACATCTGCTTCATCCATCGCCAATCGCATACGTTTCATTGTGTCCAGCATATCATCAGGTACATAATTGAAAGCCTGAATGAGATTGCTCATATCTTTCATCACATGATTCATGTTCATAATCAGTACAATCATTTTATTTAGCATATCCTCGCTGTCAGATGTGAGTTTCTTCGCACTCCCCATTAAATTTTCAGAGTTTACCATGAGCTTATCCGCTTTATCCATCAGACCCATAGCACGATTCATCAGATTTTCAACATCAAGCAATAAATCTTTGCTGTTATCAAGAAAGTATTCTACTTTTTTACCCAGGTTCATGCCAAGACGATAAAACTGGTCATCAACAAATAGTTTTCCCACAGTGCCTTTACCGGTTAGAATACTGTCAACCATTCGACTGATTGATTCTACCAATACTGTGGCCTGATGAATCGTTTCGTGTATTACAATCGGGACTGAAGATTCCAGTTGGTCTCCATTTTGAACAAAGGATTTATCTTTTGTGCCAGGAGTAATTTTGATCCACCAGTCTCCAACAACAAAGAATTTCTGTGCCAGTTGTGCTTTACTGTTTTTTCGAATGAAAGACATGAATTTCTTTTGAATTTTTAGATCCACGCCCACATAATCTTCATTTAATTTTACCTGGCAGACATGTCCAATGGTTTGTCCGCGATATGTAACCGAATTTCCCTGAATCAGGCCAAAAGCATTTTCGTATCTGACATGCAAATATGCCCAGTCTTCCATAAAGTCTGACAGGATGAAAGAATAGGCGAGAAAAACTGGAATGACAATTGAAGGAATAATAATAAACAAGCCCACAAAAAAAGTGCGGTATTGTCTCAGTAATGGCAATTTGGGTTGGATAGGGGTTATTTTTTTCATGCGTCTCTTTTTTTTTCTGCAACCCCCACAATATCATTATTTATTAATCAAAAAGAAATTATGAGTGTTGCTGTAAATTATTTATTTAAAAATTATGAATTATGATCATTAAAAGACCTGGGTAATGTCAGCTTTTGATTGAAAAACACGGCAACTGGAAATTGTAAGGCTTTGCTTAAAGATAAACTTTTTGTGAGTAGAAGGGTAATCGTATTCTTTCGTTGTGCGAATTCTTTTAAGCGATCTACGATAAAATCAAAACTTTCATGATCAAGCCCAAGTGATGGCTCATCCAGAAACAATATATCTGGTTTAACCACCAAAGCCCGTGCCACTGCAACAATTTTTGACTGGCTGGTAGTTAGCATTTCTGGAAGCAAAAATTGAATATCCTCAATTTGATAATCAGCAATTACTTCCCTGACAATGTGATCAATTTCGCGATTGTTTTTTTGTGAATGATATCTTAATGGTAACGCAATATTATCAAATACATTATGATTACTGATAAGTGCAGAATTTTGAAAAACATACCCCGTTTTACTTCTCAGCTTCATGATTACATCACTTGCATAATGTTTAATATTTTTTCCATAATGATTGACAGTTCCCTTGTATTTTGAGGTTGTCAGGCCTGTGCATATCTCCATAAATGTTGATTTTCCGAGTCCATCTTTCCATAAAATAGATAAGTGATCCCCAAAACTTAGACCAAAACTGACATTTTCACAGAGTATATTATTATCAATACGACAGGTAACACGATTCAGCTCAATTGAATATCTTGAGTGGCTTTTTGAATCTTGAGTGTTCTTTTTCATAGGATCCTCTCAGAAAATTTCAAAAACTATTTTTAAGAAATTTTCTAACCAAAAAAGGCTTTTGCTTCAGGAAATAATAATCTGAAAAAAGCAGCGATAACAATTACTTTAATAACAATCCTGATTCCACCTGAAACAACAAACGATTTGATGACAACCATAGAAACTTCACGAATATTATTGACACTCAAGCCATAAAAACAACTGACAATGGATATTACCATCCCTGAAATAATACTCTTGCCAAGGATAAAATACACATCAAACATACTGATGGATGCAAATGCTTTCTGTAAATAAATCATAAATGGAATATGAATTGTCATTTCAGCCACAGCAAGACCACCAACTATAGCGATAATTGCAAAGTAAAAGTTAAGGCAAATCATGGAGAGTACCATGCCTACAAAAGTTGGCATAACGAGATAATCAACCGGTCGAATGCCCATAGCTTCCAAAGCTGTAATTTCCTTGTTCACGCACATATTTCCCAGATAGGCTGTCAAAGCAGTCCCTGATCGTCCCATGACCAAAAGAAATGTAATGATAGGCCCAATTTCACGCACAACAAATATTTTTAACAGCTTCCCGAAATATTCGCCAACACCGAAATTGGGCATGTTGTTTATGGCCTGAATAATAACTGTGCCACCACACATCAGGGCAATAACACCAATCAGCCAGAATGCCTCAACCCCAGTAAACAGAATTTGAAAAGATACCTGACGTTGAAAAGATTTATTTCCTTTATAAAAGGGATTTAATACAGTTAATAGAGACACAATTGTATCTGACCATAAAAAAATCATATGGATAACAGTTCTGAAGGTATTGACCATCACATTGCCGGCATTTTCAGTTATTTCAATAAATCGCTTCATAATGACCTGCATTGTTGAATATTTGAAACAAAACGGATGCGTTTATTGAATATTTGGAGCAATTTTTATGCCGGAATTTTTTTTGCAACCCATTTCATGTGCACAAAATTTGCCTGGCTATACTTTTTTCGCCTAGTAATAGTATCTGACTGTTGGTATTGAATAGGTAGGCGGTGGAGGTATCTAATTTAAATCCCAGACAGGGATGTATCTTATCGATTTTGTAATCAATGGGGCAGAATGCTTCAAGCAATTTACGATTTAATAAATGAGGAAAATATTTTTCGAGAATTTCTTATTATTATAAAAAACATAAATGATAAAAACAAACATATGATAAACCAAAAAAAAGAACTGACATTAACCTGAGAAGAAACGCCAAAAGAAATGGAATAAATCCATTTTGTTCCAAATCGTTTGAAAAGGGTTTCCGGCGTATAGACTTTTGTTACATAGGATGCCATTATCAGTATAGGAAGTAGATTTGTAATAAAATGTTTTAACAAGCCTTCAAAGAAAAAATCATAATAAGCCTTATTTAGCTGAGCCTGATCAATATTTTTTGCCAGAGCCTCAGCCTTTTCTTTATCAGGATGCTTCATCGCTTCTTCTCTTATAGAATACCAATGCTGAAACTCTTTTTTTAGTTCAATATATCTTTGGGTAACATAAAATTTTGCTAAAATTCTTGTAATGCAGACAATCAGGAACGCAAGCAAAAATATTACAGGCCCAGGGCCAAATATTTCAAGGGGAGAAAGCAGTGTATCCAAAAACACAAGCATGTTATTTAAAAAATATGCGATTGATTCCCAGGCGTTGTCCATAAAATCATCCATAAGCATTCCTTTAAAAAAAACCCGTGACAAATTCAATCAATATTGAAATCTGCACGGGTTTCATTTTACTTTATTGTTCGCTAACATTCGCTGTTGTGTGAGCAAACGCTATGAGTGCAAAAATATTATCTGTCTGAATGAATTAAATGATCATATCCAGATTTCAAGTTTAAAGAATCTGAAGAATAAGAAAAATAAAGTTGCTGCCAGAATGATCTTTAAAGTCATTTCAGAAAATAATTTCTGGGCGCGGCTTCCGAGCATACCACCGGCAAAGCCACCGATAATAATACTGATAGCAAGGGTTATGTCCGGAAGGTATCCTGTCACCAGGTAACCTATAAAAGAACCAATACTTGAAAAGCAGGTACCGATCAAAGATATAGGAACCGCTACATACATTGGAAGTGCTCCTAAAGTGGTCATTGCTGGCACTAAAAGAAAACCACCGCCAATACCAAATGATCGTGAAACAATACCAATAAGAACCCCGAGAATTGCGAAAAGCAAGGGATTAATTTGAAATTCTTCTCCCCAGAATTTAAATCTGTAATTGGTCAGACCTGTTGTTATGGGCTCAATACTTCCCATTTCCGCTGTTCGTCCCTCAGCTTTGGCATTTGCAATCTCATCATTGAATTTCTTCGTCATCGCTTTGATATTTTTTCTTTTTTTCATGGCTGAAGGTGTCATTTCCAGTAATGTTTTGATACCCATGAGAACAACGAGAATGGCCAGCCATTCCTTATACGCTTTCATGGGAAGAACTGCGGATACATACTTGCCCAGCCAGATAGAACCGATAAAAATCCCCACGCCAAAAGAAAGTCCTATGGGCCAGGCCACCCGTTTTTCAACAACAGCATACCGGTAAAAAGACCCTAGCCTGAGTTTACGAGTTAAACATTTCC
>Ga0272440_1001592_pt1 | contig 18446 bp, 13 predicted proteins | sample SSMMMBAug17_FD_192440 | JGI IMG/M metagenome (GOLD analysis project Ga0272440, IMG submission 192440) | Marine sediment archaeal communities from Little Sippewissett salt marsh, Falmouth, MA, United States - SSM-MMB-Aug17 | ecosystem: Environmental > Aquatic > Marine > Wetlands > Sediment ...
GTCGAATCGGATCAACTGTGTGAATTGCCATTTGAAAGAATTTTTCTGCAGATTCAAAATCATCACAAAACATATACAGCTTGCCCATTTGCCACTGCCACCGATAGTGCAAATCCGGATTATTTCCCTGCGCACTAAAGTATATTGCCTGCATGGTCAGTTTTTTGGCTTCTTCAAACTGGCCAGTCAGTTCATAAAGGCGTCCCAGATAGCCATTGGCACAGGATAATATTCGGAATGCATCAAATTGAGCGGCAATATCCCTGGCATCACTCAAAGCCAGAAATGACAGGTGAAGTAATCTGATATTGCTGAAATCTGTCTGAACCAGTTCTTTTTCTATGATACGGCTTAAAGAAATCAGATAATTTGCTTTTTGACAACTATCGGGCAGCTGGTTGATTTGAGTGGCAATGGATATGATTTGTCCTGGATTATCATAAAAATTCTGGTTTACAAGTTCCAGACGAAATAAATTCAACAATACGATTGCTTTCAAGCTGTGATCATCAGTGTTTTCAAGCAGGTCCAGACAGGCGTAATAAAAGGTTGTTGCTTCCTCATAATTCTTTTCTACAAACAGACAATTGGCAATATTGTTCATGACATGGGCCAATAACATGGGGTGCTTTGTTTTGAGCGCCACATCCTGAGCTTTCTTAAACAACTTTATGGCTTTGTGATTGTGTCCCATTGCGTATTGAATCATTCCATACTGGTTCAGGTATTGTACAATTCGCCATCGATCCTGAATGTGCAGTGCAATAGTTTGGGCATTTTTCAATGCGATTTCAGCTTTTTTCAGGAAGCCCATCTGATAATAGATATCAATCAATTGGGATAATGTATCCAGATATTCTCCAGGATGCTTGCCATGATTTATTTGTGCGAGTCTGTTTTGAAGTCTGGTTGCTGACTCCGAATAATTGCCCTTTGGAATCAACAAGGTATCCTCGTAATTTGGATTGTTAGACAACAAAAGATTTGATGTACCGGCAAGAGACTCACAACAAGTAACAAATATACATGGGATCATAATAAAAATGTGTATGATTAACATAGTTGACTTCGTATTGTTTTGAAGGATAAGTTTTATATAATGAATGCAATTAAGTAATAAAATATCTATACTTGATATTATAATTTTTGTAAACAAAAATTTAACGATACAATACAATAATAATTGATGTTCAACATTCACCAAAAAGCAAGACAGTTTAAAATCATATGTATTCGTGCCAAGCCTGGCAGACTTGAAACCAATTTATCAAGATTAATTAAGGCCTTCCAGACACTGATAATCATTAATATGACAAATGGGTTGGTTATCAATCACTTTTCAAAAGCGTTATCTTTATCGAAAAAAATGATACACCTTTTCCTTTTCGTTTCGTGCGTGGCTTTGTGCCACATTCTGCGTTCCAATACTGATCGTGTTTGTGGGGACATCCATACTGAAAATACGAATGAGATTTTGGAACCCACAATATCAGACAATTATGTACAGGCCTGAATGATGTCATTTAAAGGTGCATGATCTCCGGCTTCAGAATTTGCATAAAAGTATACAGGTTCACCAGCAGAATCAATTACAACAACACCGCCCTGTTGTAAGGCATCCCCCTGAATTCCTTTTTGCAGGTAACCTGTTGACAGGGCATGAACGGCGGATTTAATTGTTTTAAAACCTAATAAGGATGTGACACTGTTTTTAAAATTGAGCAATTGATATGATTTCAGGGATGGATCTGTATATAAATCGCCTGTATACCCTGTATCATTTCGAAATCCTTCAATAAAGTTTGGAAATCCATTACCAATGACAACAATGCGCACATTTAATTGATTAAATGTGTTCATCTGTTCTTGAATGTCCACCACCTGGCGGCGACAAATCATTCATCCAAAATGCCTGACAAAAATCAGGACAGTTTTTTGGCTTTCCCATAAGGACGCCAGCGGGATGGCTTTGTTTTCATTGTCAAGAACTGTCAATTGACCGAGTTCCTGGATTAATTTTTTTTCAATTTTCATTTTTTATCTCCTCATATAGGTTCGTATGTTCCCAGGCGAATACTTTTTTATACCCGAAAACTTATGATCGCTTACTTAGAATATCCAACACCTGTATAATATCCATCATATCCACCTGATGATTATCATTTAGATCATAATCGTTAAGAGGTATTAATTGACTGATGGAAAAATTTGATAATATTTGAAGCATGGTGATTACGTCTATCAGCTTATTTGCATCATTCTTATTTATTTGTAATTGAAAGTCAATACCTGTGATGGTTTTATCAACAGTTACAACTGTTGCATTTACTTCATTATATACATGTTGATAATATTGATGTAAGTAATTGGAACTGTCTGCATAAAACAAATAGCTGGCTTCGGGAACAATGATTTCGTAGCTGCCATCACTTTGTGTTTTTGTCCAATGCTGATTTTCGTCACTTATTGCCAGTGCCCATACAATGGCATTTGGCACAGGTGATTGATCAATACCGGTTACAATGCCTTCAACCTTTATGCCTTCAAAAATAAAAAAGTCGTAATAACCTTTGCCATAGCCTTTTTTTACCGAAATAATGTATGCATCAATTCCATCAAAATTATTGATAACAACAACCTGTTCATTATTAATGATACCTTCATCATAAAAAACAGTTACATAATTTCGATCTCTTGTGTCATATGCGCGTAATTTGTATTTTCCTTCTGGCACGTGAAGATAATATCGTCCATCATCTAATGATGTTGTGTAGCCCTGTAAATTACCATTTATACCATATGCTTCAATACGCATAAAAGAAATAGGTGTTCTTTCAAACAAATGCAAAACCATTCCCTCGATTAAACCGCCAATTGCTAACTCAAAATTAACCTGTGAAACTGTCTGCCCGTCAGAAACATTGATTTTTTTAGCATGAAATGAATCAAAGGTATCTTCATAATATTCGGGTATATACATACTTTCATTTTTTGGCTGTGCATATACTTTATAATCACCTGATGGCAGTTTTATCTGATAAGTGCCGTCCGATTGCGTGATACCCATTGCAACATATTCACCTGAATAAAAATTATAGCAGACAACAAAAAAGTTAGGAATTGTTGCATATGGATAAACATCTTCAGATACAACACCAGAAATGATACCATTATTTGCCTGAACAGAAACGCATGATATCATTAAAAACAAACTAAGGTATATGAAATGTATACATGCTTTCATCATTCATATTCCTATACCCCTGCATAGCCATAAAACAATAAAACCATTGCACGTTCGAATAAATGAACATTGATATATCCTGTATCTGCCAATAATTTTTCCAGTTGCGCATCATCAAAAAAATGAAACGAAAACAACGAAGAAAACGCAGATTGAATCCATGTTTGCCATCCCTTAATATTTCGTGATGTCAAACAAGTAAAGCATCCGGATAATTCCATGACACGTCGAATTTCAGCAAGCGATTTCGGTATGTCTGGAAACAAATGCAATGCACCAAAACAATTGACCCGACTGAACGTTTTTGGTTTGAATGGCAAACAGGCGGCATCACATCGAATAAAAATCATATTGGGGGGTTTGTTTGCATTGGCATTTTCAAGCATGGGAAGCGAAATATCTGCGCCAAAAATAATATCAGGATGATACATTTCATCAAGCAATCGCGTATATTTACCTGTGCCACATGCCATATCCAGCGCATATTTGGGTGAAACAGCCACAGGAACTTCTTGTAACCAGGAAATTTCATCCTCATATGTAATTGATGACCCCAAACGCGTAAAAGTTGGTCTGAAATATTTTTCATATACAGAAACGATTGTTCGGTTTTCCATAAATTTTTGTGCAATCCTTGTTGATGGCTGGAAGTCTGGAATAAAATCGATGATGCCATCGACAAGTGGGTATTCCCTGCGACAAATATCACACACCAGCAGATCTCTAAATGGACTTTCCCAGTTCAGTTCACCGGCATTTTCATCAAGGCAATGTGGACAGGTCAATAATGATCTTGCCCTATCTAAAATATCATTTTTCATGCGTTTCTCCTTAATTTATCATTGTTACGAAATTGATCGATAAATGTCTGAATTTCGTCATTGCGAAATTCATATGCCAGTTGTTTGATATGCTCTGCAAAAGGAATATATTTGGGGTCATTGTGAATAAGAATCTTTAGTTGGCGTTGAATTTCAGTAATCCGCCCGGCCATAATCAGTTTTTTGTATTGATCCAAAACGTTACTCGGTGGTGGTATCACGGCCTGGTTCAGGTCTTGTCCATTGTGAAGGGTCTGGTCTTTGGCATATTGCCACTTTAAAGAAAGATGTTTGCTAATTTTTTCAAGCAATTCATCGGTTATTACAGGCTTGGGAATAAAGTCATCACACCCGGCATCCAGACAATCCTGTCGGGTTTGATTGAATACAGCGGCAGAAACAGCAATGACAGCAGTATCATTGATTTCTGGCATATTTCTTAAGGCACGTGTTGCTTCAAAGCCATCCATTTCAGGCATCATCAGATCCATTAAGACGATATCAGGGCGATTCGCCAATGCTTTTTCCAATCCCTCTCTGCCATCACTGGCTTCAATAACTTCAAACCCAATATCTGTCAATAAATGAGACAGCACGTCTCGATTGGTTTTTCGATCATCACATACTAAAATTTTAATATTTCGCCCATTATAACCTATAATTTTTTGATTTTTGGGTGTAATAATGTCTGATGAAATAGCGATTTCTTTAACAGGAAGATAAAACTCAAAGCAACTGCCTTTTTCCATTACGCTCGAAACATTTAGTTCACTGTTCATCATTTTGAGCAGCCTGCTGCAAATTGCCAATCCCAGCCCTGTCCCCTCAGTCTGGATCAAATTACTGGCCACCTGATGAAAAGGTAAAAATATTTCATCAATTTTATCTTTCGGAATACCAATGCCAGTATCCTCGATTTTAAAATGAATCATCCCTTGCCCGGAGCGCTTGACAGAAAAACGTACTTCACCTTTTTGGGTAAACTTGACTGCATTGCCTAATAAATTAAGAAGTATTTGACGAAGCCTTGTTTCATCACCAGAAATACCATTTGGGACACTCTTATTGATATTCACAATAAAACTAATATGTTGCTGAGATGCCCGCACACGAATGATTTCAACGATTGTTTCAAGGAATCCCGGCATATAAAGTTCTGATTCTCTCAAATCAAGCTTTTGAGCCTCAATTTTAGAGAGATCAAGGATATCGTTAATCATCATCAACAGATGTTCACCACTCCGGTGAATGGTATCAATTGCACTGCCAATTTCAGACATCAGTGCTTCATTTCGTTTAAGTATTTGTGTAAACCCCAAAATTCCATGTAGCGGCGTTCTTAATTCGTGGCTCATATTGGCCAAAAAATCACTCTTGGCCTTATTGGATGATTCAGCCGAGCGTCGCGAGGATTCCAATTCCTTTTCCACGCTTTTTCTATCGGTAATATCAGTTGCCACACAAAGCACTTTATCGGCAATGCCATCATCACTGATCAATGGTTTTTTGATAATTTGAATATAATGAATTTTACCGCTGGATGTTGTAAATCTTTGTTCTGGTATGAATTTGGGTTGAAGAGAGGTCATCACCGCCTCATTGTCAATAAAATATTGATTGACCTCTTCCTTATTTGGATTGAATTCACTGACCTTCTTGCCCACCAAATTTTCTACAGACGTGCCACATAGATCTGCCATGGCCTGATTTGCTAAAATAAATTTATCTTCCCGATCCTTGACAAAAATAAAATTAGGATCTGTATCAATGACATTCCGAAGAAATTCCTGTTGTCTGCGAAGTTCTGCTTCTGCTTCTTTTCTTTGTGTAATATCTTCTGAAATGCACAGTAATTGATGCGGATTGTTATCTTCATCAAAAATAGGCGTTTTAATGGTATGGACAATTTTTTGTTCCTGTCCATGTGTATTGATTTTTTCTTCAAGTATTTCAATACGACACTTTTGAAAAAATGCCCTTTGATCATTTTCTATAAAGGATTTCGCCTGCGCTTTTGGAAAAAAATCATAATCGCTTTTGCCTATGACCTGATCAGCGCTGAAACCATAAAGTCGTTCGCATTGTTTATTCCAAAGCGTAAATGTCCCTGTTTTGGCATCTTTTGTAAAAACAGCGACAGGAAGATTATCAATTAGCGTTTCCAAAAAATGATGACTTTGTTGTAAGGCTCGTTCAGCACGCTTACGTTCTTCAAGCTCAAGGTTAAGCTTTTCATTTGCAAGCGTGACTTCTTCTGTTCGATCAATGACGCGTTGTTCAAGATGATCCAGCGTGACTTTTAATTTTTTTTCTGCAATTTTTCTTTTAACATTATTTACCAGCAGAAAAATAATGACAAATGATAGCAATCCAATGCACAAGATTGAAATAATGAAAATACGATTAAAGCGCAGGGTTGGATAAATAATTTTTGTGCTTTCAGGTAATTGTGCCACATGTATGTTAAAACGCTGAAGTTGATCCATATCAAACATGAATCGATTTGGGCTTTTCATCACAATTGGAATGGACGACGCAGGCTCACCCGCCAATATTCGAAGCCCTAAATTGGCGGCGGTTTCTCCTTGATAAAAGGCACATGTCAGTTTACCACCGACAATCCCATGCCCCAAATGAATATCCCATGCCCCATAAATTGGCACAAGCGCATGTCTGGCAATTAATGAAATACTATGGTCATACTCGAAATATTGACCGGTATTATCCAGAGAAAAAGTGGTATAGTAAATAATTGATCCTTTGGGCAAAAACTTAATGATATTCAAAAGATTGCTCATTGACGTATCATGGTAGATTTCAATTTTTGTATGTAAGCGATCAATGTTAGCGCGTAAGGTTTCTATATGCGCCTGAATTTTTTTTCCGGTTGATGTATCATCACAGATAAAAACAATTAAATTGGTGTTTGGATGAAGCTTGAGTATGAGTTTTACAGTTTCAAGAATGTCTGTTTTCTCATTGACACCTGTTACATTTTCAAATCCATTTGTATCTGATTTATCATAATAGTTTACACCACAAAAAACGACAGGTACATTCGGAAATGTTTTTTTTCTATAACTTTTGATAAACTGAAAGGCATTGTCATCAGATGTGATAATCAAATCAAATTTTTTGTTATGATATTTTTCTCTAAGGTATCGAATAAAACGATAGAATGATTCTTTATCGAAGATACGTTTCGTATCCATGAATTCAGTATAAAGCGTAATATTCTTCCGATTCTCCATAACAGAATGTATACCATGGAGAATTTGATCCGACCATTTATATCCAAGATGGTAAGAATTGATCACAAGTACATTTTGTTGGGGAAACGCATTTGCAGTATTCACTGACAAGAGACATAGTTGCAAACAAAAGGTAAAGGTTATCATACGAATGTTGAAACACACGTGTGAAACTCCTATTTAATGTGTTCCAGGCTGATAAGAACATAAGGGTTCCTCAGCCAGATAATCACCGGTGGCCTCGTATGCTCGGGCGCGGCAGCCACCGCAAAATTTTCGATATTCGCAAACACCACATTTTCCTTTGAGTTGATCATCGTCTCGCAGGGCTTTAAACACAGGTGAGTGACGCCAGATCTCTTGAAAGCTTTGTGTTTTGATATCCCCACAATTGAGATCCAAAAAACCACAGGGTTGTACAATTCCGCGATGGGAAATAAAACAAAAATGTGTGCCCCCCAGACAGCCGCGTGTGACAGCATCAAGGCCATGTGTTTGAAAGCTGACTGTTTTTCCTTCTTTTTTCGCATTTTGTCGAAGAATTCTGTAATAATGCGGTGCGCAAGTCGCTTTCAGTTCGATACTGGTTTTATCACGTTGCTCGTAAAACCAGTTGAGTGTATTTTCATATTCAGTGGCAGAAATACTTTGACTGGCAATATATTTCCCACGACCCGTTGGCACCAATAGAAAGATATGGTGTGCCACTGCTCCCAATTGTATGGCCAGTTCCTGAATTTTTTCAATGGTGCCAAGATTTTGCTGTGTGACAGTTGTATTGATTTGAAATGGAAGGCCGACATCTTTTGCATGTTGAACGCCTTCAAGTGCGCGATCAAAAGCACCTTCAACGCCACGAAATTGATCATGGCTTTCGGCATTGTGGCCGTCTATACTCACACTGATGCGCTGAATGCCAGCATCTTTGAGTTTCATCGCGTTTTCGTGATTAACCAATGTCCCATTTGGCGCCATGACCATGCGTAAACCTTTTTGGCTGCCATATGCAGCGATTTCAAATATATCGTTACGTAGGAGAGGCTCACCACCAGTCAAAATAATAATGGATTGTCCCATTTCGGCCACCTGATCAAGTAAATTTTGACATTCTTTTGTGTGAAGCTCGCCAGAATAGTCTTCATTGGTGGCCGCTGCTCGACAATGTTGACAGGACAGATTACAATTTCGGGTGATTTCCCATGCGATTAATCTTGGACTATTGTTATTGGGTTTGTTTTGCATATCTTAATTCAATACGTTATTCATTGTTTCAAATTATCTGTTTATTTTTTTTGATTTTTCAAAAAAAATTTGTTCTCCATTTTGAACGGCTAGCGTCCACATTTTCAGATGTAGAATGCCCAAATCTAAAAAAAAATTGGGTGCCAATCGTTTATAACGAACTTATTTCAAAAAGGAGCATGTTTTTTTAGTGTTTTCCTTAAAAAGAAAAAGGCAAGTTATCCAGTACTTTATCCTTAATGCCTTTTAAAATATTCTTGCCTTCACTTTCCGGTAATCTATCCAACTCCCTTTCTGCTTTTTGTTTGATCCTGTCCACTTCCTTTTTGGCCTTTTTTCTGACGCGATTCACTTCTTCATTTGCCTTTTTTTTGGCCTGGTGGAGCAGTTGGGATTTTATATTTTTCAATGTATCGGTAACAATTGAATCAATGGAAGGTAATTGGGGTTGAATTACGCGAACATCAGGTTTCTTTACAGGTCCAGAAATGGCAAAAATGAAGTGAATATGACCATCCTTTGCAATGATGGCATCAAGTATACTCTTGCTTATCTCATCAATGTTGACATAACGTCTGTGTTGATAAGAAATTTGTTTGTTGATAAAAGTTTTTACAGCGCTTTCAATTTTTTGTTGTTCTTCATCAGATAATAAAATATCAGTCGCAATATCCAATGATTTGGTCTTGATCATATATTTGCCATCAAGGTAAATTGCCAGATCCTCCACTTGAAAATTGCCTTCATTTAATTGTATCTGATCTTGATTGGCTATTAAATTGACGACACCTTTTTTCCAACGTAAATCATCTTTTAGAAAGTCCAGGGATGTCAATTTGAAGTTCTTTAGTTTAGAACGAATCATGTCATATACCTGTAATCCTGATACGATACCAGATGGTGATCCAGCCTTGATTGTCGCTTGAGGATCGAGTAAGCGCGTTTTGGCATTAAAAGGATGGATTTTGGCTTCACACATAATGTCAACATCAAATGATTTCGCCCATCCGGTTTTGATTTTCCCCTCTGTCTTAATATTCATATTGGTATCAAACAGAATCTGGTTTTCTTTTTCCAGATTCTTGGGGTTGATGTTGATATCTTTGAGAAGCACATCCAGTTTATTCATATGAATTATTTGCTGATATTGCTGATCAAACAACTGAATATGCGCGTTTTCGATTCCCAATTTGCCAACAAGAATTTGAACAGGCAGATCATCAGCACAAAATTGTTTTGGTTTATCCTGTTTTTCTGTTGATTCTGGTTTTTTAGGTTTCTCATGTGTTTCTGATGTGGTTTCAGTGGTTTTTGTTTGCTCTGTTTGATTTTTTGGGGAAGATTTTTTTTCGGACGCCTCTTTTGATTCAATTAAATCTGAAAAGTTAAATTTGCCATTTGCATAGCGCACAATGCGAATATCCGGTGACTTGACCAACAGGGCGTCAAGTTGAAACTGTCCTTTTATCAATGGTTTCAGTTTTAACAATAATTGTATCGATTCAATACTGACAAACGTTTCCTTATTTTTCGACTGATTTTTTTCGGTTAATACCTGATTGAACACAATCAGATTTTGTATTTTGATTGCTGGTTCCACATTAAAAATATTAAGAAACAATTCACCAATCTCTACGTCTCGATTGACTTGTTTCTCGATTTGGGATTCAATAAAATCCTTTGCAAACCAGTTTACAAAGATGAAATAGCTCAGGGCAACAAGTAAAAACAAAGAGATAGACAAAATAGCCACCCATTTAATTATTTTTTTTAGCATGTAAAATCTCCTTTGAATAACTTTTTAGTCATTATTGACATTTTTCTTTAATTGAAAGAAATTTTACTATAATCAAATAAATGGTCAGGGTCAAGGATATTATGAGGAGAAAAATTGGGTGAGTGAGGCACAAAAAAATATTTGTGCCTCTTAAAAAAATTAAGCTGTTACATGATGGGCAGATATTTTTGAAGTTCATATTTACTGACATGTGTACGATATTTGTCCCATTCAATTTTTTTATTATCAATAAACTTATTGAAAATATGTTCTCCCAGTGCATTTTTGACCAGTTCCGAGTGCTCGACTTCTTTGATGGCTTCATAAAGATTTCCTGGAAGCGTCTCAATACCACGTTCTTTCTTTTCAGCATCACTCATTTCAAAAATATCATCTTCAATGGGCTCGGGCAATTCATAACCTTCCTCAATTCCTTTCAATCCGGCAGCAAGCATGACTGAAAATGCAAGATATGGATTACATGAGGGATCAGGGGCTCTAAATTCCATGCGTGTTGCAAGTTCTTTACCGGGTTTATACATGGGAACGCGTATCATTGCAGAGCGATTTCGTCGTGCCCAGGAAATATAGACAGGTGCTTCGTATCCAGGAACAAGACGTTTGTAAGAATTGACCCATTGGTTGGTCACAGCAATAATTTCTCGGGCATGTTTCATCAAGCCGGCAATATAGTTTTTACCCAATTTAGATAAATGATACTGATCCGAACCATCAAAAAATAAATTCTTTTTGCCTTCAAACAATGACTGATGAACATGCATACCACTTCCATTTTCGCCAAAAATTGGTTTGGGCATAAATGTGGCATAATAACCATATTTTCGTGCAATTTCTTTGACCACCAGTCGATATGTCATGGTTATATCTGCCATATTCAGGCCTTCACTATACCTGAGATCAATTTCATGCTGACTTGGTGCGACTTCATGATGGCTATACTCAACATCTATGCCGCAATCCTGAAGGGCGAAAATGGTTTCGCGACGCAAATCCGCGCCCATATCCAATGGGCGACTATCAAAATACCCGCCATCGTCAATACCTTCTGGTGATTTGGAATCTTTAAAATAAAAATATTCCAATTCAGGTCCCAGATAAAATGTATATCCTTTTCTTGCAATGGAATCTAAGAGATTTTTAAAAGCAAATCGCGGATCACCCATATATGAACTGCCATCGGGATTTAAAATATCACAAAACATACGTGCGACCGGTCGTTCATCTGGACGCCAGGGTAAAAATTGGAACGTTTTTGGATCTGGCATCGCAACCATATCACTTTCATGGATACGTGCAAAGCCTTCAATGGATGATCCATCAAAGCCCATACCTTCTGATAATCCATTTTCCAGCTCAGATGGTGTAATTGCGAAACTTTTGAGCAACCCCAATACATCAGTAAACCAGAATTGTATGAAACTGATATTTTTATCTTTTACAATTTTTAAAACATCCTCTTTCGTGTTACAAAGGATTGACATATAAACCTCCTGTTAAGTTGTTAATGATTGATATATTAATTAACGACAGTCAATTAATTATTGATTTATGTAATATAAGAGCATAGAGTATGCCATTTTTATAATAATCCTTATAAATCTAATTAACCGTTTGATATTTATACTGAATAAATCTTTGATTCTGTTTTTTTGAGATATAATTTTCATACATCAAAGATACAATTCTGTCAAAAATATTATATACGATACATTTTTGTATCAAATAAATTGAATGCGGATCAATATGACAAAAAATGAACAGAAAATAATAACCCTTACCAGTTTTGGTCATTTTATGAGCCATTTCAACATGCTCTTTTTTCCAGCTCTTGTCATACCAATGGCCAATTATTATGGAACCAATGTTTCAGACATTGTTGCAAGAACATTTTGGATGTATTGCTTTTTCGGTATCACAGCGCTTCCCTGGGGAATAGCTGCCGATTTATGGGGTGCAAAACGGCTCATGTTTATATTTCATATAGGTGCTGGCCTGAGTTGTATTTGTGCCGGTCTGTGGATAGGGAATCTTATGCTGCTGTCCCTTTTTTTGGGGGGTGTGGGTATCTTTTCAGGTATTTATCATCCAACAGGTCTGGGATGGATCTCTCGATCAATTTCACGCATCAGCCATGGAATGGCAATCAATGGAATATTTGGCAATCTTGGTCTTGCAGTCGCACCCTTGATTGCCGGACTGATAAACTGGATGTTTGGTGTACAGGCTGTATTTTTCTTTATTGGCGGGATCAACTTGCTTGGCTCAATATTGCTTTTTTGTTTACCCATAACCACTGATAAAGCTCACAAAAAGTCTGGCGACGATTCTGATAACAGAACAATCAATGCATTTGTCATTCTTTTGATTGCAATGATGCTGGGAGGTGTTGCATATCGTGGGGCAACAGTGGTTTTGCCTGCATATTTTGAGATGAAAAATGGGATGATCTTTAATTTTTTTGCACAATTTATTCAGGGTTTATCACCCAATGTTGTGGCATCACTTTCAGTCAGCAGCGTCTTCTTTATTGGCATGATTGGCCAGTATACAGGAGGACGCGCTGCTGAACATTTTGATTTAAGAAATTGTTACCTTATTTTTCATATGACATGCATTCCAATGGCCATTGCAATGGCATGGTTATCCGGTTTGCCTTTAATAATGATCACAATGGTCTATTTCTTTTTTTTGCTGGGAATGCAGCCCATTGAAAACACATTGGTTGCAAAGCTTGCGCCGCCCAAATTTTTGCATTCTGCCTATGGGACAAAATTTATTCTAACCTTTGGTGTTGGTTCCCTGGCTGTAAAAATGGTTGCAGGTATTGAAATTCATATGGGGATGTCATCAGTGTTTTTGGTATTGTCAGGCGTTTCTAGCTTGCTTGTTTGTAGCATCCTGTGGTTGAAATATATGACGAAAAATATCAAGGCATTTGTCTGAAACATCATGAAAATCATCAATTTTATCCAATATGCCCAAAACGCGAATACCTGAAAAACGTTCAATGGCTTCAGTATTTTCATGAACCATTTTCTGAGGAACAGATAAAGGGTTTGACAAAATAACACCTGCCGGGACAATCTTGCGCTGCGCCAATGCTGAAATGGATAAAAGGCTATGATTAATTGTTCCCAACCCCGCTCTGGCCACAAGAATTGGAGCAGAATTGATTTGAGACAAGAAATCTATATAAAGCATTTTATCAGTGATCGGAACCATCAGTCCACCAGCAGCCTCCAATACGACTGGATTTTTGCGCTGAAGTCTTAATTGAATCTGTTGAAGTAAATGCATGGCGTCAATATTCATGTTCGTATTGCGCGCTGCAAACCAGGGTGCTTTTGGAGGTTGAAAGCAATAAATCACACTGTCATCTGGATTACATTTCCTGAGATGCTGGAAATGCTGATATATAAATTGGGCATCACTGTCTGAATCGCGTGGCGTTTGACATCCGGTTTGTAAGGGCTTCAGGTATTCAGGTTGATACCCCAGCCGGCACAGGTATTTCATTAATAATAATGATACAACTGTTTTACCCACATGCGTATCTGTGCCAACAATTATAAAGTTTAATTTGTTCTCATTGATTTGCATCGGCTTATTTTAACGACAGGTTTTTTATCATGTCAAGCGGTTATTTTTTTTGAATGCCCTCAATTATTCCTTGATTTTTTATAGAAACGTGCTAGTTAAAAACATATTGAACTTTTTACGAGGACTTCTCGAAAAAAGTTTTTCATTTAATAATTTTCATTCTTTTTTTTTCGCATAGGTCTACAGAGGGACGCATTCTAAAAAAAGAGGACATTTATGAAAAAACGATCAGCCACCATTTTTTTTATTATAATACTGGGCTTTTGTTTACAAGCGCATGCAGATAAAACAATTATTGCCAAAAAAGTCAACACATTCCCCAAAATTGATGGAATTGCTGATGATCCAGTCTGGAAAAACGCATCACCCATTATTGTTTATGAAAATATTGGTCACCTGGAAATATCTTTAAAAGCTGTGTACACTGATGAGCATATCTTTTTTTTGGTCACTTTTCCCGATGAAGATGAATCCAGAAGTCACCGAAATCTGGTCTGGGATAAAAAAACGAAAATGTATGTGGTTGGCCCGGAAAGAGAGGATAATTTTGTATTCAAATGGAGCATGGAAACCCAAAAAATTGATTTGAGCATTTATGCAGATAATACTTATACCACTGACGTTTGGTATTGGAAATCCTGCCGAACAGACCCAATGGGATTTGCAGATGATAAAATATGTACACTTTCAATGACCAAACACTCAAATTCCGCAAAAATTATTTCTAAAATGGGGTATACATATTATTCCAAAAGATCTGGTGACAAAGGATCGGCGGCCTATAAAAGTATCCAAATCCCCATAAAATATTGTGGTGATACCATTTCACTGTTTAAAAACTGCGTTCCCACAAAGAGTCGAGCAGATATTGCAGCAAAAGGACAGTGGAAAGATAAAAAATGGACCATCGAATTTAAACGCTTACTATTTACAGGAAATACTGATGATGTCCAATTCTCAACAGATGAGACATATCAGTTTGGTATTGCACGCTATGAAATTTCTGGTCGAAAGCCTGACCCAAAAGAAAAATACTATGGCGCAGGAGATGTGATTGAATCTCTTTATTTAAAATTTTCCAACTAAATCGTCTCATCTCAGAAAGTGAAATGCCATGTCTTTCAAAGCAATTCTTAATGCGGGATATATTTTGTTACTAGGTATCATCCTCGTATTATGTTTGTTTTCATTCAGTAATTTTTACAAAATAGAGAAGTCTCTAAATTCTGTAATTACATTTGAAACACCTGTCAAGAAAAGAGTCGAACGTATTACCCGAATCCTTACAGAAACAAATAATTCGTTTGAACTATATATTCACAGAGAAAAAGTTGAATATTCTGATGTTCTCAACCATATGGACCATTTAATTGACAGGAGCATCGCATTAGAACATTACCTTGATGAAAAGCAGTACATTTCAGATTATTTTACTCAGATTAGAGTGTTTATTATCAATATGAAAATTGTTTCTGTGCATGTGGATTCAGACCTGAAAGATATGCTGAGAGATTTAATCCAACAACGTTTTACGCATGCTTATCAACAGCTCTTTTATTTAAAACGTCATTTAAAAAAAATTCCAGAAGAGCAAAAGCTATCAGCAATGAATCTCTATATGATTGTCAATCGAATATTCAGGGAAACACTCCACTCTTATGAACTTTTAGTCAACAAATCAATTACTTTCAATGATGTTATTACTCCCTTGGAACGGGTTGTCGAAGAATGCAAAGTACTCATGTTACTTGTTGGCAAAGCAGAAAAAAGAGCGATTTTTATTTTATCAACACACATTACACAGCTAAGACATCACATAATAAACTATGTTACCCAGGAAAAAGTTCTTGATAATACCAGTGATACATTACAACAAATGAGAAAATCTGTACTGAATATTCGAGAAGATGTTCATAAATCACTGTGTGAAATGCAGCAAAGGGTGGATGACAGAATAGAAAAAAATCAAAATAATATGTTCAATCTGATTGATGAAATACAATGGTTGATGATTTTAGGAATGATTGCAGCCATTATAATTTCAATAATGACAGTGGTTATTTCCCGCCGAGCGTTGATGAGGACTATTTCACAATTAATGAATGCAACCCAAAAGCTTGCAACTGGAGACCTGACTTTCAGAGTCAATATTGCGACAAAAGATGAAATTGGAAAACTGGCAATTGCGCTAAATCAAATGGCTGAAGATCTCCAATATATCACTGTTTCTCGTGATAAACTAAAAGAAACTCAGGCGCAACTGGTTCAGGCAAGCAAACTGGCATCAATAGGTGAACTTGCATCAGGTATTGCGCATGAATTGAATCAACCGCTGATGGTTATTGATACAGGTATTCAATTAATATCGCGAAGTATAAAAAAGAACAGGCTTGACAAAAATAATCTATCGGACGACATGAAACTATTCTCCCGAAATACGAAAAGAATGATGCGTATCATTAATCATCTCAGAACGTTTTCCAGGCAATCGGAGGATAAGTTATTTGAATCTATCAATATTTTGCAGGTCATTGAAGATGCTTTATCCATGATATCAGAGCAATTCCGTTTGAAAAATATCAACATTATAAAAGTTTTTCCGAAAAATGTTCCGGATGTCAAAGGCAATGCCAATCAACTGGAGCAGGTTTTTATCAATTTGTTTACAAATGCCAGAGATGCCATTCTGGAAAAAAATGATTCAAAAGGTGAAATTGGGATAAAAGTAGCGCATGAAAAGAGTCAACCCGCTATCAACGTTCACATAAAAGATACCGGATGTGGTATTTCTTCGAAAGCGATTCAAAGAATTTTTGATCCTTTTTTTACAACCAAAGATGTTGGAAAAGGGACTGGCCTGGGATTATCAATCAGTTATGGTATTATCAAAGAGCATTATGGAGACATTGTTGTTTCAGAAACAGGTCATAATGGCACAATTTTTGTAGTTTCTTTGCCTATACAAGAATGATAATTCCAGACCCTGTATATTATCAATTGGGGACGGAAAAGGGGACGTCTATGATTTTATGCTTTTCTTTGAAAGTCTCAACTTTTTGCCGATAAAAGCATAAAATCATAGACGTCCCCTTTTTTACTCGTTCTTCAATCATTCGATATTGTCTGTCAAATTCATGCCTTTGATCTTTCAATGTAAACGATTAAGAAATGCTCTGAAAACAACATGCTCATTTTTGTTTTATATGCTTGACAACCTATCGGATATGTTATATTTTGAAACCCAATAGATATTGTTTTTGTAAACCAATGAATGAATAGCGTGTCACCCAAATGAATAACATAAAAAAGGAGAAAATAATGTACGCTTTAGCAATTAATGGCAGCCCGAGAAAGGACGGAAATACAGCAACCCTATTAACCAAAGTACTTGAACCATTAAGTAATGAAGGTTGGAAAACCGAACTTGTTCAGGCAGGCGGTAAAAACTATCGTGGATGTATGGCATGTTTTAAATGTGTTGAAAACAAAGAGCAACGCTGCTCGATTAAAAATGATGGATTCAATGATGTCATGGCAAAAATGATTGATGCAGATGCGATTATTCTTGGATCACCAACATATTTTGCCGCTTTGAATGCAGATATCAAAGCAGTCATTGACCGATCAGGTTTTGTGGCGCTTGCCAATGGGGGGCTATTTCGGGGGAAAATTGGTGCGGCTGTTGCTGCGGTTCGACGTGCTGGTGCGGTTCATGTTTTTGATTCAATTAATCATATGTTTATGATGTCACAAATGATTGTGCCGGGTTCCACTTACTGGAATCTGGGTATGGGGATGAACAAGGGAGAAGTCAACAATGATCCGGAAGGCCTGAATAACATGCTCAATTTGGGAGAAACAATTGCCTGGTTAGGCAAAGCAATGGCGCCACATATGGAATCATTCCCCATTAACAAGGCACCGGCGCTTTAATGTAAAAAGGGGACGTCTATGAAAAACTAAATGGATACATGACGATTGGTAAAGATCTCCCACGAAGGCAAGTTGCAATTTCTGAACTGAGCAATTTTGAGGATGAACCGCTGATAAATATCTGAATATTTTCTGTGTCGATCAACCGCCGAATAAAAGATTCCCAATGTTGAATACCTTGAATCTCATCAAAAAAAAAGTAACAGCAATTATTTTTGTTGTCCGGAAATTTGGCATAATAAACATCCAAAATATCCTGAAATTTGCTGACATTAAAATCCATTAATCTGTCATCTTCAAAATTTAGGTAAAGCATTCTGTTCTTATTGATTCCTTTATCACATAAAGATTTTATTTTTTGAAACAGAAACCAGGTCTTGCCACTTCGTCGCATGCCAATAATTACGCTTGCTTTACCTTTAATTTCATAGAGCGGAATATCTCTTGCCATCAACTTTGGTAATTCGCGCTCATGAAAATCATCAATTAATTGGGTTATGATTTGTTTCATTCTGATAATCTATCCTGTATTTTAGGAAAGATCAATAAAAAACTGT
>Ga0272440_1001593_pt1 | contig 18443 bp, 9 predicted proteins | sample SSMMMBAug17_FD_192440 | JGI IMG/M metagenome (GOLD analysis project Ga0272440, IMG submission 192440) | Marine sediment archaeal communities from Little Sippewissett salt marsh, Falmouth, MA, United States - SSM-MMB-Aug17 | ecosystem: Environmental > Aquatic > Marine > Wetlands > Sediment ...
TGCAGGATTTCCATTACAATGCATTTTTTTGATATTAAATAAAGAATTGTTGCCAACGTCCCCAATTATATCAAAAGTAATAAAGATATAGTCGCCACTTCCAGTTATCAATTGGTCACCAGAAATGGCAATAGACAAAATACCTTTATTTTGAATGACTTGTATATAGCTTTGCCAGGCTGACAAAAATCCATCAATCAATGTAGCGCTTACAAATTGAACATTATTTTCATCAAATTCAATTACAAGATTAATACCCTCAACAGTTGTTTCCTGTTCAAGGGCAACAGGAAAAGTGTACGATTGAGTGGTAACATCAATATTTTGTGAATTTGCTGTTCCTAAAAAAGGTAGCAATAATAAAAGTACGATAATCTTGAATATTTTATGAAACTTCATAAGCGCTCCATTGATTTAATGTTTATTAGGTGGCATAATGTTTCGTAGGACTTATGGTAATATAGCAAAGTAAGCTCAAAAGGACATAATTATTACACCACACTTTACAAATCATCTTAATCATCTTAATCAGTGTAATCCAGGTTCAGACAATAAGGCTGAAAAATTAATGTTTAATTTTGCTTTACTGCTTAACCTGTCGGTTATTCTCCATAGCCGTAAGGCTAACGAAAACGTAATTGTTTCAATAATTTGTAGGGGCGAACCTTATGTTCGCCCTCGAACTATTGTTGGTAATCAATTTTAGTTCGAGGGCGAACACAAGGTTCGCCCCTACGCTGGAAGTTCCAATAACTGCATTTGCTCTTAGCCTGACGGATATGGGCTATGCCCTACATCCTACGCGGCAATAACCAGAAATCTAAGGAATAATTTTAATCAAACGAAATCCAGTATGATCCCTATTAAGATTTGTTTCCATCTTATCTCTAAAAGCTGAACGAGTACCTCTCGCAGAGCCAGCCCAGCAACCACCTCTAATGACTTTATGAGTTCCAGTGGATGGGCCTTCAGGATCTGTAACAGCATTTAATGGATAGGTATCATACCAGTCCTGACAAAATTCCCACACATTTCCATGCATGTCAAACAAGCCCCATGCATTGCTTATTTTTTGAGCTACAGGGTGAGGTTTATTTCCAGAATTATAGCAATACCAGGCAATTTCATTTGCAACTGGATCTAAGTTACATTCAGTGAATGACAGATTTCCATTTGCAAGTGCTGTTGTTGTTCCAGAGCGGGCAGCATATTCCCATTGTGATTCAGTTGGCAAGGCATAAAGATCTTCACCAACTTGCTGGTTAAGGTTCTGGATAAATGACTGGATGCTATTCCAACTAACATTAACAACAGGGCAGTCATCAGAACTACAAGAGCTGACATAAGGAGAATTTGACCCCATAACAGCTTTCCATTGTTTTCGTGTTATTTCTGTTGTTTGCATATAAAATGGTTTTGTTAATATTACTGTATGTTGATCTTCAGCTGTCCATTTTCCAACTTCCCCTTCAGGACTTCCCATTACAAATGTACCATCGGGAATAAAATTAAAAGTCATTCCATAAGTATTTGTGCATGATAGTGGATGATTATTAGACCCAGCACTTTCAAAGTTACCAGTAACATCTCCTAAGCGAATACCTACAAGATTCATATCAGAAATACTTGAATCGTTAATTTCAATAGCTATTCCTTCTGGTTTCATATTTGATGGCAAATTATCACAGGTTGTAGTAAGAGGCTTTACGAAAATCCAATGAATACAAGAATCATTTTGGAAGCAAGCTTCAAGATCTGCATCAATTTTAGCCGATCCAATAGCCACTCTTGAAGAATCAACAGCTCCAATTGTGCCATCCATAGTCACATCAGCTGCTAACTTTTGATAGCAATTAAATGAAACATTATCGCCTACTTTAAATCGTCTTATTCTGGTGGCATCATCAGCACCTAAACCTGAAAGGTCATCATCTTTAATAGCAACAAGGGAATAGCTACCAGGTTCTATATTGTTAAAAGTATATCTTCCAGATTCATCTGAAGTAACTGTATAATCTTTTTCTCCATAAAGAGCTAAAATGACATTGGGAACTGGTTGGTTTGTACCTGTATAATAATTTATATTTCCTGCAAGAAAATGAAAAACTTTGAAGTTAAGATAAATATTAGATATTAATTCTGAATAATCATCTTGTATCTTTATAGTTATACCTATTGGAGATTGAGCTATTTGATCTTGTGCAGGATTAATTGTCATGGTTATACTATTTTCTCCTTTTGAAAATAATATATTGTTTGATGGAATAATAGTATCATCAGAAGATTTTGCAAACAGCATTAAATCAGAAATTGGTGTGTCTGGGTCATTTACTGTGAATGTTATTGATAGAGGAGTGTTGGCTTCAATTATATAATTTTTATCACTTATAGGACTGTCTGAAGGTAGTGATGATGGAAAAGAATATTCAAATAAAATATTCTTTGTATCAATGCAAGCGGCTTTTTCATTGATAATTATTTCTGAAACAGTCAAAGCTGAGTTGCTTTCTGCAAGAACGTTAAATTCAATAAAACCAATTATTATATCAGGACCCATGGCAAAAGGTTCAGAATTAGCTGAAATACTGGCTAAAATTTTTCCAGGAGTATTTAAACCCACATTATATAAGTAGTTTCCTTCTAATACCCCTCCTGTTAATGTAAATCCTTTTGCTTCAAGAACTTCAGGATCAAAATCAATAGTTAAGTCAATACCTTCGATACCTGGGGCAATTGCAAAATCTGAAACCATTATGGGAATAGAAACTGGTTGTTGTGTATTTCCACAAAAGTTATCAATATTTAAAGAATAATCACAAAATGTATTATTGTATTGCTCAGTTGGTACAGTTATATTTGATTCTGTTGACCAGGCCGCAAAACCTTTAATAATTCTTAATTCATCTATATATCCATTAAAATAGCCAGGAAAATAATTATCATAAGCATTTTTTCCAATGACAAATGCTGTGGAAAAAATTTCATTTTCAGTAACATCCGACGAAGCAATGAATTTTCCATCAAAATATAAATAGTATTTTTTATCCTTTCTAGTTAAAGCTACATGCTGCCATTCATTTATATGCACAATTTGCTGAGTAGATTCAAGAGTGATTTCAATTCCATCATTGAACATACGTGCATCAAAGTCCCCTGCTGAAAAAGTTATTATTCTGAGAGAAAGAATATCATAATGTATGGGGTCTAACTTAGCAAAATTTAATAGATAATGATCTTGATTGCTTAATGGCTTTATCCAAAAATCAATTGTAAAATCATCTTTCAAAAACTGAAAATCATCAGTAAAATAAATTTCTAAAAAATCTCCATTTCCATCAAAATATGCAGCATCTCCAAATTTGCCCTCTCCAATAGCTCTTGTTACGTCTCCATGTGGAATAACTGCATGAGATTTATACGAACTATCCATAAATAAAAAATCGTCCATATGCAATAGAAGTACTTGTTCTGCACTGAATGCAATATTTAATGACAGTAAAAATGTTAGAAAAAAATATAATACTTTTGTTTTCATAATAAACCCTTTCGTTAAAATTAAAAATCATTAAATATATTCAATATATTACATTACTTTTTAATATCATTTTTTTCATTTCATTGTGACAGAATTAATAATTTTAAATTCTCTATACAAAATTGTTTCTTGTTAGTTTATCAAATAAATGAATGGCTCATTCAAATTTTTATTGATATAGCTTAATTTTCATCGGGATAAGTAAAATAAATCAACAGAATGTTAGTAACAAATTATTACAGTAGTTTGGTTCAAAAAATTTGGGAAGTAAAATGTTTTGGGTATCAATTTCAAGTGGTGATAATATCTTAAAAAAACACAATAATAGGTCAACAAGATTATATGTTACATTACTATTATTCCAATTTTAAAAATTATTATCTGACATAAAACTAAAGAAGTGTCAATAATATTTTTATAAAAACAGATATGTTAAAAAAGGATTTATGCATTTATCCATATATTGTTTTTTTTAGAAAAAATGATTTTTTTTATATCATTCAAAAGATAAAAGTATCTGCCCTGTCTCTGCCATTAAATTTTTCCAGGCTTGATGAAGTGACACAAGAGATGCTGCTGATCGACTTTTTGCAGTGATCAAATCTTTTTGGGCTTCATTCAAACGAACTAATGAATTTTGACCAGCAGCATACTCTTTTTCAACCAAATCTCGGTTACGTTGAACTAATTTTGCATTATCTTTTTGCAGTTGAACTTGTTTTTGTGCTGTTTTAACTCGCTCAGTAGCTTTACGAACGTTTGTTTCTATACCTTTTTTAATATATTCGTTCAAAGTTAATGTTTCTGATAATTTGAATTGTGCTTGCTTTATTTTTGCTTGATAATAACCACCTGCAAAAATTGGATATGTTATATTTGCAGTTATAGTATTGCCAAAATCAGGATCTCCCCAGTGATAATTATTTTTTCGTTCTCCCTGATATGTAGCCTTAATTTTAACAAAGGGATATAGATATGCCTTTGTTGCTTCTTTTTGCTTTTCAGCTTGATTGATCATTTTTTGATATAATGCGATTTCAGGTCGATTATTAAAAGCCTTTTCTATGTATTTCATTATATCAGGTTCTGATAAATCTTTTTCTTTTTCAGTTTCTAAGCCTGCCAGTGTTACTTGATTTGAAAAGCCTGTTATCCCCATTGAATTTGCCATATCCAATAAAGCAAGTTGATATGTTTCATTTGCATAGATTAAGGTTGTTCGTGCAGAATTCAATTGGACTTGAAAATTTAAGGCATCACTCAAAGATCCAGATCCAATATTTTGCCTGGCTTTTGCTTCATCTAATTTTTGTTGATAAAAATCAATATTTGCCTCAGCGATAGCAACATTTTCCCTAGCAAGCTGGGCCTTAAAAAATAAATTAGCAACCTGTTGAAGTAATATTCGTTTATAATTCAGGTGTTGTTTTTTGGTAATTTCGTATCCAAGTTTAGCAGTCAAATAGTTATTTTTACTTAAAAAACCATCAAATAATGCATAAGAAATTGATAAGCTTAATGTATAACTTTCAATAGGGTCATCCAGTTCTGCCATAGGATCAACAATACGCAATGGTGCTACTTGAGAATTATATAGTGTATCTGATAATTTGGTTCGAACAGCACCCGCTAAGAAATTTATTTCTGGCCAATAAGAAGCTTTCGCCTGTTTTTTTTGGAACATTGCCTGACCTATCCTATATGTAGATGCTGCAAAGTCCTTATTTTCAGCTAATGCTATCCATTGAGCAGTTTCCAAATCTAAAACTTTTATGTTTTGCCAAAAAATTTTTTTTGATTCTGATGCATTAGCTGTAAAATTAAATGCATATGCAAATAAGAAAAGATATAAAAACAAAATAAAACAGTAATAATTATTTGATTTGATCATTTTTTGTTCCTATTTTTAGTATTTGTAGTTAATAAAAAGTTTATATAGTTTGTTGAAACTTAGGATTTCCATAGCATATCTTAATTATATAATCTACTAAAGATTTATTAACAAAATTTACATTGCTTATATTAAGAAATATGGCACATAATTTGCGTTGAGGCTTTTTATGTCCATAGATAATATTTTTATAGTATTATATTTGAAATAGTCAAAGATGAAAGAATACAAATATGAATAAAAATATACTCGTTATTGATGATGATGAACATATGTTGGAAACATACAGAAATATCTTAACAAAACCAAAAGATATTACTTCAAAAATGAAAATATTAGGAAATATTACTGAAGAAAAAGGTGATTTTTTCAATGTTGTTACATCAAATTCTGGAAAGGGAGCTATTCAAGTAGTTAAAGAGTCATTAAAAAATAATACACCTTTTACATGTGCCTTTGTTGATATGAGGATGCCTCCTGGGATAGATGGTCTGGAAACAGCTACAATAATTAGAAAAATTGATCCACGAATATATATTATTATAGTAACAGCTTTTTCGGATAGATCAATTGATGAAATAAATGAGGCTCTTAAATTAAATGTCATTCTAATTAGGAAACCAGCTTCTGACGAAGTTATCTTTCAATTGGCAAGAAATTTTTGTAATAGCTGGAGAAAAGATTTACAGCTTAAAGAACTTAAAAATAAATTAATGCATGCTGAAAGGCTTGCCACAATAGGAGAAATGACAGCATCAATTACACACGAAATTTCTCAACCACTTCAACATATAAAAATGATGGCTAATTATATTGAACTACTTGCAACTGATAATATTAAAAGTAATGAAATAAAAAATTATGCACAACAGATTAATTCTAGTATTAGCAAACTATATAATATTATAAAAAATACCTGTTCAGTAGCAAGAAAAGATACTCCTGTATTAATGGGAAAAGTAGATATTATTCCTCTAACCATTGAAACAATTCAATTATTCAGTACTCAATTATATGAAAATGACATTGAAATAGTTCAAGAAATTGATGATAATGTCATTAAACTTTATATTAATAAACAGAGTTATATTCAAATAATTACCAATTTATTATCCAATGCAATCTTTGCCCTTTCTCAAAAAGATTCTAAAATTAAAAAACTTTTTATTCGCTTATTAAAAAAAGAAAAAGACAAATTAATTGTCCTTGAAATTGAAGACACTGGTATAGGAATGTCAGAAAAAGTTCGACAAAATTGCCTTGATGCTTTTTATACAACAAAACCTGAAAATAAAGGAACTGGGCTTGGCCTTTCGATTGTATTAAGAATTCTGGAAGGATTAAATGCAAAAATTGAAATTGAATCACATGAGGGAAAAGGGACAGTATTTAGAATAATATTTCCAATGGAACCTCAATTTTTAATTGAACTATGATAAGTAACTACAATTCATTAAATTATCGTTACTAAGGAAAAAAATAGTGGAAAATTCAAAAGGAAAAATTCTTGTTGTAGATGATGTAATGGATATTCTTTTTATAGTTAAAAGACAGCTCAAAGAATTACCTTACGATGTTTATACTTCAAATTCACCTGTTGAGGCATTAAAAATGCTTGATAGCATTGAAATTGATTTAGTTATTACTGATTATAGAATGCCAGAAATGGATGGAATTCAATTAATAAGTGCAGCAAAAAAGCTTAATCCAGAACTTCAGTTCATTATGATTACAGCTTATAGTAGACTAGAATTTGCAATTGAAGCAATGAAATTAGGAACGATTAATTATCTGGTTAAGCCAGTTAGAAGAGAATTACTTGTAAACGCAGTTGAAAATGGAATGGAAAAAGTTATCATGAGAAAATCCATTCTTGCTGCAGAAAAAAGAATAAAAGATAGTAATAAAAAATACAGAGCTATTGTTGAAGATCAAACTGAATTCATTTGCAGATTTTTATTTTGCGGAAAATTAACCTTTAAAAATCATGCTTTTAAAAGATATTTTGAAAAACATGAGGATCATTTTAATTATTATAATATTCATTTACCTCAGGAAAAAGAATTCCTTCAGCAAAATTTTTTAAGTCTTAGTCCAAAAAATCCAAGCTTCACACGTGAACATCATACTATTTCTTCAAAAAATTTAACAAGGTGGCATCAATGGACATATCGTGCTTTATTTGATGATAATGATAATTTTTTTGAAATTCAAGCTGTTGGAAGAGATATAACCAACCAAAAAAGAATGGAAGATGAGGTTAAAAAGGCTACAGCTGACTCAGCTTTTCAATCAGGAATTTCAGAAATGTCTATTTCCATTATGCACAATATAGGTAATGCAATAAATAGCATTTCTAACAGATCAAATCTTATGTATAAAAATTCTCTTTTAATAAAAGACATTGTTGACCTTTTAGATTCAACAAAAATAAAAGCTATCAACGAATTAAAACCTTTTTTTGAAAATGACGAATTAAAAAATGCTAGAAAATTAATTGATATGACCCAGGAAGCTATTAATGCATTAAATGAGCTAATGAATGAAAGGCTTCTTAAGTATTCCTCAGAAGTTATAAATGGCGTTGACCACATAGCAGAAATTATTAGAATACAACAAGCGCAAGTCATGGGAAAAAAGATGCTTATAAATCTTGAACTTAAAGAATTACTTAATAATTGTATCCAAATGAATTTAACTCTTTTTGAAAAACATCTTATTGATATCAAATTGAATGTTGATGAAAACGTTGAAATAGTTAAGTGGCCAAATAATCATATGGTCCAGGTAATAAATAATATATTAACAAATAGTCTTGAATCAATTATTTCAAGAAAAAAAAATGAACAACTTGAAGGTAAGATAAACATTAAAGCCGAAAAAATTAAAAATCAAAAGGTAAGGATCAGTTTTTCAGACAATGGTTGCGGGTTTGATAATAATCAGGCAAAAAAATTTTTTCAATATGGCTTTTCAACTAAAAGTCATGGTACAGGTCTTGGCCTTCATTGGACAGCAAATTTTCTTTATTCTGCTGGTGGAAATATAAAAGCATTCAGTAATGGAATTAATCAAGGTGCAAATATTGTTATTGAGCTTCCTTTACAAATTGAGTCATAATAATGACAACTTAAATGCAGAACACTCCAAAACGCTTTTCCTAAATTTATTACTAAAAAAAAATATATATAATTACTAAGGTTCAAAAGTTGCATATTAAAACAAATGTCTGATATTTTTACTTATTGAGCTTTAATGCTAATAATAAACAATAAAAATAATCAATTATATTTTTCTACTTAGCAAATTTTAAATGACGATTTAATGCTTTGTAAAAAAGAGTTTTTATCGTTTATCTATAAGGAGGCTTTTATGAATTTTGTTGAAGCTTGTTGTCCAGAATGTAATCATTTTTATAGGATTATTGAAAAACAGATTAATGATAAAATTTTCTGCAAAGAATGTGAAAAAGAAGTTACATTAAAACTAGTTCAATCAGAATGTAAAGCTTCTTTTGATGAGGAATCATTACACCATTCAACTGAAAATTCCCAAGATGAAGAAAGTAACGATTTGATTGATTTAAGTTTAGAGAAATTAAATCATAAAGACATGGCTATTCTTCAATCTATTATGAAATATAGCCTTGCAAGTAAGGAACAAATTCAAAAAGGTTTATCTATATTTTTTGAGCAAACTGATGAAAAGAAAAAAGAAGGTTTGATTCAAGTATTTAAAGATGAAGGTATTCTTTGCGAGGAAGATGTAAACTTTGTTCATAAGTTATATCAATTTTTCAATATAAAAGCACAGGACAGAAAAATTGCAGAACTTGCAGTTAAAAATAAATTTGTAACGTTAAAGCAAGCAGAAACTGCTTTTAAACAGCAAATAAAACTATTTAAACAAGAAAAGAAAGTAAAAAGCATAAGTGAAATCCTGATTATGTCCAAACTTTTGAAACAGGAATATTGCGATGCATTAATGTATAGATTAAATATTATTAGCCCAGAGATGAGAAAATCATTATTTGGTAATATTGCTGTATCTGAAGGGTTAATTAATGATGAACAACGAAATGCAGTGTTATCAATCCAACAATCAGAATTTATTTTGACCAGTAAGATACGTTTATTCGGATCTATTTTAATAGATTTAAATGTTATTTCTAAAAAGCAATGCAATCAAATACTAAAATATCAAAAAAAAATTAAAATTAAAGAAGAATTTGAAAAAAAGTGGAATGTTAACCTGGATCTTTTAGCTCCACTATTTAACTTCCAGGAACTTAAACCTCTTTTATATTCAAAAGAACTATCGTAAACTTTGCAATTTTTATCCATTGAATTTTTTGGTATATTTTTTTCAAATGTGTCAGCCCAAATGCAAGTTTGTCATATAAATATTTTAAGGTAATTATTATGGAACAAACAATTATTGATGCAAATGATTATAATGATATTGAAGATCTATATAAAGCTAAAATTTTATTTGTAGATGATGATAAAGATATCGGATTTCTTGTGGAGAAAGTTTTAAAAGATAAATTTGAAGATATAACTATTCTTAATTCATCCAAATCTGCAATTGATATTTTGAAACAGGAAAATTTTGATGTTTTAATAACCGATTTACTTATGCCAGAAATTAATGGGATTGACTTAATAAAAAAAGCCAAAAAAATTCAGCCAAATTTAGAGTTTATTATTACTACTGCTGATGACTCTTTAAAGTCTGCTATTCAGGCTATGACATTAGGCACAAATAATTACCTTATTAAACCAATAAATTTTGTAAATTTAATTAGCTCAATAAAATATTCTATTAGTAAAGTATTTTTAAAACAGGAAATTATAAAAAAACAAGAAGAACTGGAAAAAACAAATGCAGATCTTATTGAACAAATCGAAAAACAAAAAGCTACTGAAAAGGCTTTGATTGAATCAAACAAAACTAAAAATAAAATGTTTTCTATTATTTCTCATGATATCAAAAATTCATTTTATAGTATGACTGCAATTTCCCAATCTTTAAAAAAATATTTAATAAGTAAGCAGGAAAGTGATAAACAGGTTCTAAGTAAAGTAAATCAAATATATAGTAATGTTGATAGTACTTATAAACTTCTAGAAAATCTTTTATGCTGGTCCAAACTACAGATGGGACCTTTTGATCTATTTATAGAAGATTTAAATGTATATCAACTTGTTTTAGATATTTCTCATCTGTTTTCACAAAATGCTTCTGAAAAATTAATTACGCTTTCAATTGATATTGATAAGTCTATTAACATTAAAGCAGATTATAATATGACAGCCACTATTCTACGAAATTTTATTTCTAATGCCATAAAATTTTCGTATCCAAAGGGAAAAATTGAAATTAAATCAAAAGCAGATACTCAATTTATTCAAATTCTTGTTAAGGATTATGGGCTTGGAATAAGTAACAAAGATTTGAAAAACTTATTTGATATAGAAAAAAAATATCATCAGGAAGGGACTTGTGGAGAAAAAGGTACAGGCTTAGGACTTCATCTATGCAAAGAATTTGCTGAAAAACAAAATGGTTGTATCAAAATAAAAAATAATAATGGAAAAGGAAGTACTTTTATTCTGGAACTTCCTTTAAGGAAAATGTAATTTTTTCGGAAATCACCTAAAGTATAAATAAAATAATTGGATCAGGAGGTATTATGGTTAATTCATTAAAAAAATTTATGGTAGTTGAAGATTCTGAGGCTATACAAATATATCATAAGGAAATGATCGAAGAGTTGGTACCTGATGCTAAAGTTATAATTGCTGAAAATGCCGCTCAAGCAATTCATATGTTTTTCAAGGAACCAACTGATGTTATTTTGTTAGATATGATGATGCCTAAAATGGGTGGCAAGACTTTTCTTGACATTATGCAAGAAGGTCTTAATTCAGAACTGATAGATACTGTCCCATATATATATATTGTAACAGGTATGGGAAATAGAAGCGATATATTATGTATAAAAAACTTACCAGTTGTCAAAGATGTTATTTTAAAACCTTTAACAACAGAAAAACTTTCAAGCATTTTGGATGAACTGACATCATCCTGTTGATTTATTCAAAAGGATGAGCCAGTCTCAATGAACCCTGAGGGTGCGTGCTGCCTCAAAATATAATGACATTATAAAATTTATCTTAAATCCTTGCCTGATGTTCGTTTTCAATGGAATTTGCAACCTTTAGTTTTGGAGTAGTTAATAGAAGAATTGAAAGATAATTTTACTTGCCCTTTTTGCCACTCACGAAAGATTAACATTGCTTTTTGTCAGTAATTATTTATTAAATCTTGACTTTTTTTTTGGTGATAGTATTATTCCCTTGTATGTTTTATTTTATCCATCAAATTAATGCTTTACCTTTATGGAAACCTGGTTTACTCAGAAGTTCAAGATACCTTTAATACATACTTATAATTATCTAAAATATTGATACTTTATAAAATTTCTAAATCAATTTTTTTATTAAAAATCAATTCAATTAAAACTTAAACTAAAACTATAACAATTATTTCTAAATGGAGGCAACATGTATAAATTTAATGTTTTTCACATAATTGTTTTTTTAATAACAATTACATGTTTAACAGGAATTAGTATTGGGAGTGAATTAAACACCTTTACTTTTCAGGGACGTCTTGAAAATTCAGATGGAATACCAATAAGTTCAACATTGAATATGACCTTTCGTTTGTACGATGACCAAAATAATAACCTGTGGTCTGAAACAAAAGCTGTTGAAGTTATTGCTGGTGAATACAATCTGGTTTTAGGTCAATCTAACCCTATTGGATTTACTGTAAATGAACAGGTTAAATATTTTGGAATTACTGTTGAAAGTGATAGTGAAATGGAACCCAGACAGGAGATTGCTGGTGTTTTAAGAGCAGGTATGGCATTAAGTATTACTAATTCAGCAATCACTACATCAAAATTAGCTGATAATGCTGTAACCTCAGAAAAAATTGATAATAATGCAATAACTTCCGATAAGATAAATAGTAGCGCTATCACATCAGAAAAAATTGCAAACAGTGCTGTAACAACTGGTAAATTATCAGGATCAGGAGGTACAACCTTACCTGATGGTACAAGCGGACAAACCCTCCTTTCTAATGGCGATGGGACATTCAGTTGGGGAAGTGGCAGCGATTCAATTCTTGTGCCAGTCGAGCAACAAATTTTCAGAACTGGGAGTTACAGTACAAATCTTTCAACAGGTACACATAATTATACCATTTCTCCAAATGACATATATATTAAATTAGTTGTTGTCGCTGGTGGTGCTGGCGGTGGCGGTGGTGAAACTGGTTATGGTGGCGGTGGCGGTGGTGCTGGAGGCGCGATTGAGGTCTTTCTCTTAAAAGGAACACATTTTAATGCTGGTGATATTTTATCTTTTTCAGGCGGTGCCGGTGGTGCTAAAGGACAACCTACAAATGGTAATGGCGTCAGTGGGACAAGCACAATTGCTTACTTAAATGGGTCAGAAATATGTCGGGGGACTTATGGCTCTTATGGCTACACAACAGGCCACTGGCTGAAAGGCGGTGCTGGTGGAAGTGCATCAATTACAATATCTGCACCTTATGTCATATATAAAGGCGGAGAAGGTGCCGCAGGTAATCAGGAAACCACTATCCTCTCCCATGGTGGAGTTGGTGGTCAACAAGTTATCATGGGATGGGGTGAAGGTGGTACTGGTGCAATGGGAAGATCAGATGGAGCTTACCAGGCAGCTGAAGATGGTGCTCAAGGTGGTGCATTTTTGCTTATTTATAGAAAAGTAAGTTTATAAAATATAAAAAAATATAATAATTAAAAAGGAGATGGGTATGAAAAAATCTATTTTTATGAAGGCAATGATTTACATTTTTGTTCTTATAAACATTCCAGGCTTTCTCTTTGCCAGTGACCCTGCAAATACATTCACCTTTCAGGGTGTACTACAAGATTCAGATGGTGTGCCAATCAGTTCTACAGTTAATATGGTTTTTAGCATTTATGACAATAATGACAGTATTCTTTGGACTGAAACAAAACCAGTGGCAATAGCATCTGGTCAATTTCATATATTGCTGGGTAAGTCTGTATCAAACCCTATTGCATTTACTGTAAATGAACAGGCCAGATATATTGGTGTTGCTGTTGATGGTGATCCTGAAATGACACCAAGACAGGAAGTTGGAGGTGTACTTAGGGCAGGAGTTGCTCTTAGTGTTACAGACAATGCCATTACAGCATCAAAAATTGCGGATAATGCAATCGCTCCATTAAAACTGGCAGGTCCAAATGGTGCTGCATTAACCAATGGAATGAATGGTCAGGTGCTGATTTCAAATGGTGATGGAACCTTTCGTTGGGGAAGTGCAAGTACGACATACACTGATCAAGAAGCTGTTGCCTTTGATAAATCAAGTTTAAGTGTTGACTATGCATCAGGAGATTCTTCTGATTCTGTTACACAGGATTTTTCTCTTTCTGATCTTGGATCATATGGAAGTACCATTACATGGAATGAATCGGTTGATACAGGGAATAATATTGTTATCAGCGGAAATACCGCAACAGTTACAAGACCATCAGCAGGAAGTGGTGATGCTGAAATTACTTTAACTGCAACAATCACAAAATCAGGACAATCTGATACCAAAGAATTTACCATGACAATAGCACAATTATTTGCACCGGGTGTGACTGGATCTGTTCAAGTATCGACTTCAAGTGAAGGAAGCTATCCATCTTCTGGTATTTATGGAAATGGTTTTTATTTTGCCCCAAGTTATAATGATTATGTAATTTACGTTGTTGATGTGAGTAATAAATCAGCACCAGTATTGCAAGCGAAACTGGCCTTACCCGATGTCTCTGCTGGTTATCAGGTAGCCAAAAAATTGGAAATCGTAGGCAATAATCTTTATGTTCCTATGTCCGATGGCCCATCACTCGCAGTTTTTGATATTACCGATCCATCTACAATGAATGATTCAACAACACCTACAGCAACAATTAGCTTAACCGGCTTAGGAAGTTGGGCAAGAACAGTTGTTGCTGATGATACTGATACCTATCTGTATATTGGAAATACTGGTGGCTCTAATATCGGACGTGTTACTGTTGCAGACAATACCTTTTTATTGCTTACACCATCAGGAACTTTTGAAGCTGGTGAGTATATTAACTATAAAAATGGATATTTATATGGTCATGGTTCAAGCAGTGGTGCTGATACTGATTTATGTTATTATGATATATCAGGAAATACCGCTGGTTTAATGACTTCTCCTGGAAGTTCTATTTATAGCATTGAATTCTATAATAGTTACATGTTTATTGGAAGATCTGGTCAGGTTGTGATTTATGAACTGACCGCTCCTACAACAAATGTATTAAATTCAACTCATTCAGGTACAGGTTATGATATTGATTTTGTTGGTACGACAGCAGTCATCAATACTGGAGGTTCAAATATTTCAACAATCGATATATCCAATATCGCTTCATTGTCTGATAATTCAATTGTTAATGTGGCATCGAGTCTATCAGGAACATCGTCATTACAATATATGGCAACCGATAATACGCACCTCTTTTTTCTTGATTATGGTGTTGCACAGGCAACAGTTTTTGTTGTTCAGCTGATTGAATAGATTCTTTATCTGACCTGAAAAGTTGTTATTTTTCAAATACCTTAAGGATGCCAACATAGTTTTATGTAAGGAGCAACCATGAAAAAATTACTGACAATTCAATTGTTGTTTATTGTATTATTTTGTTGCTATTCATTGGTTCAAGCAGGAAGCCTTTCAAGTACAAATTATACAGTCAAGCGTTATGTTAAACCCATGGGTGGAAATATTTCTGATTCTGCGAATTACAATGCAAAATCAACAACTGGACAAGATACAACTGGTTCTATGTCCTATGGCCAATATGAACTTGAAGCAGGTTATTGGGCAAATGCAAATAGTAATCCTTTTGATATTACACTTAGTGTTTCAACAGTTGCTGAAAATAATGTTTCAGGACTATCAATAGCAACAATTTCATTGTCAGATTATGATACTGCCGATACCCATTCATATTCACTGGTTTCTGGTGAAGGAGATACAGACAATTCAATTTTTACAATTAATGGTTCAGAGTTAATTGCAAATGAAGTTTTTGATTATGAAACAAATTCCAGTTATTCAATCCGCTTACGCGCAACTGACAACAATTATGGTTGGTCTGAAAAAATTATTATTATTCAGATAGATGATATCAACGAAGCGCCAACTGTTACAACTAATATCTCAAACCAGACAGTCGATGAATTCTCTGAATTCTATTTAGATTTGGATTCAAACATTTTTAATGATACAGACACCAGTGATTCATTAACCTATACAGCAACGTTAAGTGATGGAAATCCCCTTCCTCAATGGTTGAGTTTCAATCCTGATACATTGCTTTTTTCTGGCACACCCATTAATGACAATATTGGAACAATTAATATAAAAGTTATTGCAACAGATACTTCATCTGCTAGTGTAGAAAATACTTTTTCCATTACAATTAATGACACCATTGAAAACTTGCCACTAATAAGCACAAATTATCGAATGCCACGTTATGTTTTACCAATGGGTGGCATTCTTTCAGAGTCAACCAATTTTCAGAAAAAAGCCTCTACAGGACAGGATATTATTGGACTCCAAACTAGCAGCGCAAACAAGTTAAAAGCAGGCTTCTGGGCAAAAGCCAATAGTAGTCCAACTCAAATTACAATCAGCGTTTCAACAGTTGCTGAAAATAATGTATCAGGAATTTCAATAGCGACAATATCTTCATTAGACTATGATGCTTCTGATTCCCATTCATATTCTCTGGTTTCAGGTGAAGGAGATACTGATAATTCCATTTTTACGATTAATGGCACTGAATTAATCACAAATGAGGTTTTTGATTTTGAAACGAAAACCTCTTATTCAATTCGTATACGTGCAACTGACAGCAATTATGGATACTCTGAAGCAATTATTATTATCCAGGTGTCAGATATCAACGAAGCACCTGATCTTTCAGCATCAATTTCTGATCAAACAATTAATGAAGACACCAGTGCTGGCTCAATTACTTTTACAGTTACTGATGCAGAGTCCTCACCTTGCAGTATGTCGCTATCAATAACATCTTCAGATCAAACATTATTTCCAGATAATAATTTATCATACACCTGTAATGAAAATAGCTACACGATAACCGCAACACCTGCAGCAAACGAAAATGGTCAGGCAACAATTACTTTAGTTGTAACTGATACAGGCGGTCTGACAGCAACAACATCCTTTAACCTGACTGTCACAGAAATCAATGATAGTCCATTCCTCTCAACAATTTCAGGTCAATCGACTTTGGAAGATACATCCATCAGTGCAATCAATTTTACTGTGACTGATGCTGAAAGTGATGTTAGCAGCTTGACAGTATCAGCCTTGTCATCAGATTTATCTCTTGTTGCAATAGGAAATATCACTTTTAGCGGGACAGGAACAAATAAAACTATAAGTATTACGCCAACCGCTAATGCTTTTGGTTTTGTCACCATTATAGTTTCAGCATCAGATGGTTCCTTGACGTCAACATCAGCTTTTCAACTAACAATAACATCAGTAAATGATTTACCAACAATTTCTTCTGTTTCAAATCAAAGCATTAATGAAGATACAGTCACTGGCGCCATTAGTTTTACAGTTGCAGATGCTGATGCCTCCAGTCTGACAGTATCTGGTGATTCATCAAATCTTGCACTTGTAGCTATTGAAAATATTGAATTTGATGGAACTGGATCAAGCAGAACAATTATGATTACACCAACATCCAATGAATATGGATCTGTATCCATTACAATTAATGTAAGTGATGGCGCATACACTGCCTCAACAACTTTTGAATTAATAGTTAATCCAGTGAATGATTCACCAACTGTTGTAACGAACATTTCTAACCAGGATGTAGATGAATTTTCAGAGTTTTATTTAAATCTGGATTCAAGCATATTCAATGATCCAGATATCAGTGATACATTAACCTATACAGCCACCCTAAGTGATGGAAATCCCCTTCCCCAATGGCTGAATTTTAATTCTTCATCATTGGTTCTTATTGGTACACCCACTAAAGATAATATTGGCAGCATTGATATAAAAATTATTGCTACAGATAATTCATCTGTAAGTGTAGAAAATACATTTTCCATTACCATTAATGATATCATCGAGAACTTGCCCATGCTAAGCACAAATTATCAAATGCCATCATATGTTGTACCCATGGGAGGCATTATTTCAGAATCACCTAATTTCCAGAAAAAAGCCTCTACAGGTCAGGATGTGATTGGACTTCAGACAATCACCACAAAAAGATTAAAAGCGGGTTATTGGGCAAAGGCCAATAGTAATCCAACCCAGATTACAATCAGCCTTTCAACAGTTGCTGAAAACAATGTGTCAGGTCTTTCAATAGCAACGATATCTTCAATTGACTATGATGCAAACGATTCCCATTCATATTCTCTGGTATCAGGTGAAGGAGATACAGATAATTCAGTTTTTACGATTAATGGTACAGGTTTAATTGCAAATGAGATTTTTGATTATGAAACCAAATCCAGTTATTCAATTCGCTTGCGCGCAAGTGACAGCAATTATGGATGGTCTGAAACAATTATTATTATCCAGGTAGGAGATATTAACGAAACACCGACTATTTCAACATCAATTTCAGATCAAACCATTAATGAAGACACCAGCGCTGGCTCAATTACATATACAGTAAATGATGCTGAGTCCTCACCTTGCAGTATGTCGCTATCAATAACATCTTCTGATCAGACATTATTTCCAGATAATAATTTATCATACACCTGTAATGAAAATAGTTACACCATAACAGCAACACCTGCTTCTAATGAAAATGGAATGGCAACCATAACT
>Ga0272440_1001594_pt1 | contig 18435 bp, 12 predicted proteins | sample SSMMMBAug17_FD_192440 | JGI IMG/M metagenome (GOLD analysis project Ga0272440, IMG submission 192440) | Marine sediment archaeal communities from Little Sippewissett salt marsh, Falmouth, MA, United States - SSM-MMB-Aug17 | ecosystem: Environmental > Aquatic > Marine > Wetlands > Sediment ...
TATCAGTGATATCTGGTAAACGATTCAGAAAGTCGCGATGAACCGAATCTTTTTGAAAACTAAAAAGACGAACACCAGGTAATCGAGCAATTGACAGAAAAAATTCAACCGATGTTGATCTGTGTGCATCATTCTCATTTTGTGCGTTTCCAGCCCATACTATACCAATGTTAAAATAAGCTTTATGATTTTGAATGGCTTCATCAAGAGGCCTTTTTATGGCTTCAGGCGGTATTAAATAGGGAACTTTTGAAGGAATTGTTGAAAAATTTGTTTTAAAAAAACATGGAAGAAACATCATTCCAGTATCAAAATCAAAGGATGGTAGTTTTTTAGACGTGTTTACGTCACACTGATCTGTAATTTGGGATAATGAAAATAGGCGGAACAATTCACGTGGCGTTTGAAGAATCACAAAGGCATTTTCTTTTCTTAAAAGGGGTAAGTATCGTACGAATTGGATAATATCACCAAATCCCCTTTCTGAATACACCAGGATGCGTTTCCCATGAATTTGTGATGAAAGGTCTAGTGGTCGATCAAAGATCTGTTTTCTAAACCATTGATATTCGATAAAACCATTCAGATAATCACCAACAAGTAATTTTAACACAGCACGATTTTCATGAGCCAATGCCGAAGATGATTCTATAGCCAATGATTTATCAAAACAGTTTTCTGCCAGTGAATATTGTCCTGACTTATGACATGCAACCCCCATATCATTCCAGGCCTTGTGATGATTCATTTCAATTTGAACAATTTTTTGGCAGCAATTGATTGCTTCTGTATATTGTTTTGATGCCTGATAAGCAAGGTTTGCATTGTATAATGCTTCCACATGTTTTGGCTGATATTTGAGGCAGTTTTGATAACATTCTATTGCTTTTTTGGGGTTATTTAACGATTGAAATAAAATGCCTGATTGATAATAGGCGTTGGCATGCTCAGGATTGATAATTATCGCTTGCTTGAATTGGGAAAGGGCTTTTTCATACTGCTTTTTTCTGAAATAGACTTCGCCAAGATTACAGTAAAAATGAACATTGTTTGGAAGAAATTCTATAGATTTTTTGATTAAGAAAATTGCTGTATTCAGATCATCATTTTTTAAAGCTTTAAGTCCCAAAAAATGGTTTGCATATGGATTGTTCGGATCACTTGCCAGTATGTTCTTTGCCAGTTTTTCACCAGCTTCAAAATGGCCTTTTTGATACAGTATGGTTAATTGATTGATTGAATTTTGCATTTTGCCAAATAAAAAACTAGCACATGGTAAATGTTCCACACCCATAATGGGTTTTTTTCCCAATATGTATTATTGATGCCATATCTAAATATGGTAATAGAAAAAATGGAATTTCCTCATACATTAATTCACCTTTCCATGATCCAGGTTCATCATTTAGGGCCGGTGAAATTAATGAAGAATGAATTCTCATCATACAACTTGTTTCCCAGGCTTTTCTGACTTCTACTATGATGCTTGGTGGAACAAGATCCCATAGATCTTGTTTAATGTTTCCTGATGTAAAAAAACTCCACCGGCGAATGACAGATTCTATTATTTTGGACATGTCTGGTAAAAATTGATCCTTTATATGTGAGATATTTTCATGATCAAACGCAAAGGGTCGAATAAAAACAAGTCTTTTGCGTTTCGTCATTTCTTTACAATAGGTCTGTTCATTGATGTGTGACTTCCATTGTAATAGTTTTGGATGATATCGTAAATTAAGATTTCCATCGGAAATTAATGGATCCCATACATTTCCATTAGCAATCCAAATGTTATGAATATCAAAATGCCCCCAGACATTTATACGTGAGCGTCGATCTGGAATTTCTCCACAACTGAGTTGTTCCATTGCTGGAAGTATTGTTTCCAGAAAAAAACCATGATCTGCACTATCACCAAGAAGTTTTAATTCCCATAAAATAATTTCATTTACGCCATAATTTCGTTTTAATGTATGTGGCAAAAGAATCGCATGAATTGGCCATAGTGATTCAGGATAGTTATCCGGCTGAATGGTTGACGCATTAAACTGTTGTTGCCTCTCAATATCTATACTTTTGCGCCATTGCCTTGAATCTTTTGTAGACAGCAGATCTGCAATAGCATTGCCTAATGTTTTTGAAAGAACTGCTGAGAAATTTATAGGTAACCTCACCAACGATGTGTTAACACGCCAGGCAATAAGATATCGAAGCATTTTTAAAGAATGCATAAAAAAAAGTGAGTCCATAGCTATTCCTCACTTTTAAACACATTTGAAATATTTTTATCAGGATCGTATTTAACAAAATCTAATAGTTCATAAAACAATCCCACCTGTTCCATATGCCATAATCTCATATTCCATGAATTTAGAAAATCACGTGCTTCAGGCCTGATTTGTCCCATAAACCTTCCCCAATAAAATTGTTTTTCAGAAGTATCATTAATTCGCAATAATTCCAAGAGCTTATCTTGCTCAGATGGGTAAAGTCCGCGTTTAAAAATTTCTGCCATTTCAAGGTAACCAATAAATTCAGGAGCTGAGAATGTCAATTGGCCTTTTTTATCTCTTTCTCTTTTTGTAAAAATTTGAAAAGGTGATGCATAAAATTGAATATAAAGCTGATTCATCATGATACTTTTTTCGTCATGTATGGCACTGCAGAGAACATCAGACATTGTTGTCGTTTCACCACCAGCAAAGAGTGGAAAGATTTGAATCAGTCCTAACCAATCAGGCCCCTGAAGAAGGCTGATTTCCTGCAAAAAATTTTTCAAATTCCATCGATTGGTACAAAAAAGAAAACGATTGTTATCCACCTGATAAAAAAAAATATCATATTCAGTTCGAGGTATTTTTTGGGGAACAAAATTCACAAATCCCCATAAAAGGACTCCATGACGAGAAAAACCTTTAACAAAAGGTTCACGAGTCATTACATGATTACAAAAATAACAATAAACTGAATCTTTTAAGCGGCTGTAATATCGACATCGCAAACATGGGCCATCAAAAGCTGCCTGAGGGCTCCCCAGGCAGTCTTCTTTAGCAATTATTGTCGGAATATCAGGTTCATCAGATAATAAATCAACAGTTGCCATCAATTCTGATCCGGTTTTACAGATTCGCAACCAATCAAATGCATTTTGCATCGAGGGCATCCTTTAATGCATTATAATTTTTGATACAATCTGTTTTCAACCAGTTTGACATCTCAACAGGTTCTTTCCAATTATCATTGGTATAGCGGGAATCCCATTTAATGGTATAGCTTTCTGGTAACAATTTTAATTGTATGCTTCCCAGTCCCAGATGTTTAGCATTGCCACATTTGTGTGCCAGACCATCTTCAAGAACAAGACACCAGATTAATCGCTGAAGTTCCTCGGTTTCTAAATTCCAAAAACGAAGACCAAATGAACAGGTGCTTCCTGGCTGAATCGCACGATTATATGAAGCCTGAACAGTATCAGGTACAAATTCATCTAATTGTGTCACACAAGGTGCCAATGGAGCATGGGTAAAAATTCGCCAATCTTTAATTTTCTTAGGAGTAACAGACTTTTTTGACGAAGATTCTTTCCATTCCTGATTGATATATTCCCATTTTCCATAAGGATATGGAACTTTATACCATGTCAATTTTGGATCTTGAAAAAAAGCAAAATCAAAGGACAATCGCCCCATCAGGGCTTGATTGGGCCCATGCCCAACCCATCCAAACAAGCAGTCAGCATCATTTAAGGTTCCGATGTTGGCACTTGTTCCGACAGAGTCACTGGCTATGGTGTATATATGGCGAATCATACCTTTTAATGTTTTACTGGGGATGGCATATTTTTTTGAAGAATCTCTCAACTTTGTTTTTGGTGGGGCCATACTGAAGAATTCCCATCCATTGACTGGTTCGGCATCTATTTGCTGTGTAAAGGAAGGCTCACCACTTTCTTTAATAGCTAATGCTGTCAGAACTTTTGCCTCGAGATAGAGAATTCCGCAATGTCCGCCAAAAGATCGATGAGAAATATAACCTTCCTTGTTTACTGGTGGTGGTGGCGTTGCTTTTATATCAGCTTTTAATGGAATAACAGGTGTCAATGCATCTGCAATTTTTTCTTGATTGACTGTTGCTTTTTGCCAGGGACCATCAGTTTCCATTTCTTTGGGAAGAACCAGATTTAACCACTTACTGACAAGTTCTGAGGGCTGTGCTGTTTGCCAGTAGACAGTGTTAAGATTAGCATTCACCCATCCAAATCCATTGGTTTTTTCTCCACCAATGGAAATTTCGCCTTCCTGAAAATCTCTAAAAAGATAAGTCAGCACCGACAAAACTTCCTGATCTTTTTCAACGATATCCATAATATCAACTCGCATATTAAAAAGAAGTTGCTGACCATAGGCAAAAAGATAATCACATTTTGCTTCTTCAATGGGTTTTCCTGTCGTAGGATTCATTCGAACACCATCCATCGAACACCATACCTGATCCGGAGTATTGGGATCTTTTAAATAAGCATCAGAAAAAAGAAGCAAACCACGTTTACCTTGCGCTCCAAAAATTCTTTCCAAAACATAACGCGTTTTTGGCGCTTCTTCTCCCCACAGAGTTCTTAATATCTGTGATGCCCGTTTTCGAAACGCACCTTTTATGGTACTGCCAGGAATATAGATTTCCCATCCTTCTTTATTTTCAGATTGCTTCCAGGTCAGCATTCTCATGAAAACAGTATCATAAGGTTTACCAAATTGTTGAGAGATAACTCGTCCTGAAGGTCCGCCACCTCTGAAATCGGTTAAATTGGGTTGAGACAGTTCCTGCCGTGTTCGATTTCGATATCCATTTAAAAATGCAATAACATTTTTATCATTTTGAATGCTTTTTGCCAGATTATTTCTATTGGTCATATGTTTATATCGAACTCTTGAGTGAGCAACCATGAATTCTTTCCATGTAGCAGATTTGATTCCTTTTGGCGGCGTATTAGCATCATTCCAATCCCATTCTGTAATTTTTCCCTCACCAATCATTTCTTTAATCATAATATGTTCTTCACGAATGGATATTTCAAGATCAATCCATGCATCACTCTGAATCAGTTTGATCTGACGATCAATCTGTTGGAATAATTGGGGATAACGATTTCCCAACGATTTTTCTATCTTTTTAAGCAATGCAACATCGTCTTTAATCAGTGGAGCGATTTCTTGAAATAAATTGTCATCAAATCCTAAGGGATTGGCAATCAGTTTCCATGTGTTTATATCCAAATCTTGAGAAGATGCCGAGCATTTTTCCAAAATGTCTAATGTACGTTTTGCTTTTTTAGCATCTTTGCCAAGTTCGTCATTAAAAGCTTTTTCTGCATCTTCTTTGGTTGAGAATTGAACATCACCCAACTTTTTAACTTTATTCAAAATTTTTTTCTGTAAAGGATATTTTCCTTTTCCCAGTTTCGTAATTTGTGTTTTTGGAAAAATCCAGAATGTTTTTTCTGTTGCCCCTTGCTCAGAAAGAAAGGCAACAATAGCTTTAGGAAGAAATTGCTTGAATTTTTCTTTCCAATCATCAGCGCTTGAAATTGGCCCGCCAATACTGATATTCAATCTTTTTGAAATTGGTTCAGGCAGTTCTCGTAAACCTTCTAAAAGGACTTTACCTTCAATAGCGGCAAATGCAGGAACATTAGGATCGATTTTACCCCAATTCCATCCAATCAACAAAGGGTTGGATGCATTGATATCAATACCCATTGTCATATGGTTGGCAAGCGTTTTTATTTGAGGTTTTTTCAATGGTTTGGGAAGATCAGTTGATAGCTGAAGTGTACACCGACCCAGGCCTTTCGTTTTTCCTGCGCCAAACCAGAAACGACCAGATTTAAGTTCTTCAATAACATAGAATAATTTCCCCAAATAATCGCCTTTTCTGACCATGCTGTCATTAATATCCATGCTGAAATCAAAAGCAGCGTTTCGAAAAATGGTTTCCATTTTATAGTTTGCATTGGCTTCTGCAGCTCCGCGATCATCATTTAAGCGTATTCCCATTCGTAGATCAAAAAAATTATCTTTTGGGTAGGATGACTTGTTCAATTTACAATCTACCCTTCGAATGAGGTTCTCTGGTAATTCTGAGCCATATAACCTTTGCCATAGTTCATTGATTAATCCAATATTTTTTCCATTTCTTGATTTGCCAATAAAAGCATCCATCAATGCCTGAGCAGTACCTGAGATTTCACCGGAAAGTGATACCATTCTTTGCCTGCCATCACCATCTCTGGTAAATAATGTTTTCCTGGCATTTCCTCTATAAATAGGAGATTCAGCGATAAGTTTACCCTTAATAAGCATTGTTATGTCCTTTCTATTATGTTGTTAAACATTTATATGTTGATAAACATTTAATGTTGATAAACATTTATATGTTGATAAAGATTATTTATTATCTTAAATATCACCAAAATATTTTAATAACAAAATATATTTTTTCTAATATTTTTTAATAAGGTATCTTTTTTCCAGTTTATATCGTCATGATTGGGATATTGAATGTTATAATGCAATCCTCTGCTTTCTTTTCGATTCATGGCAGATTCAATAATCAGTTGCGCAACTGTAGCAATATTTCGGAGTTCTAACAAGTCAGAAGTAACTTTAAAATCCCAGTAATACTCGTTTATTTCTTTTTGTATGGTTTCAATCCGGCGTTTTGCCCTCTGAAGTCGTTTATCAGATCGAACGATACCAACATAATTCCACATCAATCGACGAATTTCGTCCCAATTGTGTGAAACAACAATGGCTTCATCACTATCTGTTGTATCAGCTTCATCCCAAGCAGGTATATCCAAAGATTCATCAAACGAATTGTTCTTCAGTTCCTTAACCGCATCCTTAGCAGCTTTATCTGCATAAATCAATGCTTCGAGTAAAGAATTACTGGCCAATCGGTTTGCACCGTGTAATCCTGTACATGCTGTTTCTCCGATAGCATACAGTCGTTTAATATCTGTTCGACCATTTAAATCTGTTGCCAATCCACCACACATGTAATGAGCTGCAGGAACAACAGGAACAGGGGCGTTTAAAAAGTCAATACCTAAAGAAGCGCATTTTTGATAAATATTGGGGAATCTTCGCATAATACTGGAAGATTTTTTGTGACTGATATCTAAAAAAACACAATCATCACCCGATACCTTCAATTCATGATCAATTGCTCTAGCAACAACATCTCTACAGGCCAAATCTTTTTTGGGGTCATATTTTTCCATGAATGCTTCGCCAGCAGAATTAACAATAATGCCACCTTCTCCGCGCACAGCTTCAGAAATTAAAAAATTTTTCGCATCAGGATGATACAGGCAGGTTGGATGAAATTGAACAAATTCAAGGTTGGCAACGCTTGCTCCAGCACGATATCCCATTGCAATACCATCACCAGTAGCAACATCAGGATTACTTGTGTACAAGTAAACTTTTCCGGCACCACCCGTTGCCAGGAAAGTTATTTTTGAATGAAAGGTCACTACCTGATTATTTTTTACATCAAGTACATAAGCACCACAGCAAATATCATCTCGTGATGATATGACCATACCACGTTTCATTCGAACAGAATAACTTACCAAATCAATAGCCATGTGATGTTCTAATAATGTAATATTTGGTAATTCTGTTGCTTTTTTCAACAATACATCTTCAACAGCTTTACCTGTCATGTCATGAGCATGAACAATACGTTTTTTCGAATGTCCACCTTCTCTACCCAAGTCGAGTCGTTTTTTTCCGCGAGACTCTTTTGTGTTGAACTTGACACCAAAATCAATTAATTCATTAATCCGATTCGGGCCTTCACGAACAACAGTTTCAACTGCTTCAAGATTACAGATACCATCACCAGCTTCCAGGGTATCTCCGATGTGTAAATCAAATGAGTCTGTTGTCCCAAAAACAGAAGCAATGCCACCTTGAGCATAATTTGTATTGGTGTCTTTAGCCTCTTTTTTAGTCACCAGCATGACAGTTCCATGTGGCGCAAGCTTTATTGCTAAAGATAAACCCGCAACACCTGTACCTATAATTAAAAAATCTGTTTGATAATTCATGATCCACCTGAAAAAGCAGGTATTAAAAGTATGAAACACATATAAATCAATTGACTAAATTAATCGCCCTGATCGTTTGCGTTGAGAGGATTTTCCTATGATAAAGCCGACAGCAAGAATACCTAAAGCCAGGCCAAATCCCCAGAACAATTGATTTGATTCTAATACAGCTTTTTCTTCCTTTAATTGAATCAATTCTTGCTGACGTTGATTCATTTCGTTAGTCATCAAATCGTGAGTTTTTTTTAGATCTGCATATTTTTGGCAGCCTTTTTCCAGATTATCATATTTTTCTTTGAGTGCTTTAAGTCCTAAAACTTTTTTACTAAGTTCTCGTTTGATATCTTTGTTTTCCTTAACAAGATTGGCATTTTCTGTAGCATATGATTTTGATTTTTTTTTCAGCCGTTCATGTTCATTTTCAAGACGTACGAGCAAGTCTTTTTTGGGGATATCTGTTGTTAAAAAACGTGTCATAACCCATCCCACTCTACCTTCGGATGTTTCTACGCGAGTCCATTCTGCACCACGATCTATAATATCAACAGATTCTCCGGAACTGACGAGACCTATTACTTTGTAAGATACATCAGGTCCAGTTCGCAATGTTATCCGCATTCGTTCAGTCACATAACGTGATTCCGAAAAAGCAGTGTTTAAAAAAAATAAATACAAACAAATAAAATATAAACCCATTTTCATTTTCATTACGCACTCTCCATTAAAATTTTAAAAGGTTCTCATGATGATGTAAACGTTATTTTCATTATTAACATAAATTTCATAAAAAGTCTTCAATGTATCCAATAAATATTTAGACAATAATAATTCACTGATTGTAAAAGCAAATAAACAATTAATGTCGAATACGTTTTTTGATGGATTTGATTAATGCGCTGCATACTTGGTTGGCATCAGAAACAATAGCTATATCTGCCATTTTCATAATGGTTGCATTTGGATTTTTATTGATAGCAATAATCAATTTTGCATCTGTAATGGCCGCTGTATGTTGAATCGCTCCACTGATCCCAAAAGAAAACAAGATCTGGGGAGCGAGCTGTTTTCCTGCTTGGCCGACAAGAGTTTCAGGATCGGACCATCTGGCATATACGACCGGTCGTGTGGCTCCAACTTCACCACGAAGGATATGGGCGAGATCAAACAATTTTTTAAATTTCTTTTTACTCTGCATACCCCGACCTCCACAAACAACCACAGCAGCTTTTTCCAAACTTTGTTCTGCTTTTGGCTCACGTTCGGAGCGAATCCATCGGATCCGATCGTCTGGCATTTTTGCAGGAATTTTTTCAATCATTATCTTGCCTGTTCGTTCATAATCATGAGGCAGTTCCTGAAAAATTCCTGGCTTAACAGTCGCCATTTGAGGCCGATGATGAGGGGTTATTATTTCGGCAAGGAAATTCCCACCAAATGCGGGGGCGGTTTGAACCAGGCATTGATCATCATTAAGGGATAATTCAATGCAATCCGCAGTCAGTCCTGTTTGAAGGCGTTTGGCAACACGGGGTGCAAATTCATGGCCAAAAGATGTTCCACCAATTAGAAATATTTCTGGATGATATTTTTGAACCAGATTTACAGTCAATGTAACAAATTTTTCAACATTATAAACCGACAATTCTTTATGTTCATAAGAATAAATGATATCTGCACCATGCGCAATATATTCATCAATATATTCACGAGTATTATACCCCATGACTACAGCACACACATCTGCATCCATTTTTTGGGACAGCGCTTTGGCTTTTGCCATTAATTGCAAGGTAACACGATTTTGAAAATAATTTCGATAATCACCAAAAACCCAGATTTGTTTTTTTGTCTTTTTCATGTTGATACTCTCTCTTTTCTATAAATAAGCCTTTTTTATAGTTAGTTATTAAAGAAAAAGTCAACCAATTTTGCAATTCTCGGAAAATAAGTTCCCCTTTTACAATTGTACATTTCGTGGTTATAGATCATAGAGACGTAGCATGCTACGTCTCTACACGACCTTAATTTTTTGCACGATCTACATAAAATGCGGATGTTATTTTCAGACGATTCCTTAATGATTGTGAAACAAAATTGAAATATCCTATAGTGCAACACAAAAAAGTTGCATTTTATTTAATTTAATGATTTTAATACATTTCTAAGCCCTAAAAGAACCGGAAACAAACTTTCTGAGGTCTGTATGAAAAAAAATAAATCAGCAATAAAAACACTTGTACCTGATGAAATATATACTGATCGAAAAGAATTTTTAGACTATTTTTATACATCTGCATTAAAAGCAGGGTCACGGCGAAGTAAATCAATTGTTCTAATGGGTCAGCGAAGAATGGGGAAAACAGAAATTTTTAAACGTGTTGTTAATCGACTTTTTTTTGAGCAGGATCATCAAAATCCCAATTCAGTTGTCCCTGTTTATTACAAATTTCCTGATAATATTACAGATCGCTGGGAATTTTCTATTGAGTATGTTGTGAATTTTATCAAATGGTACACTGCCTTTCGGATGAGAAATCCACGCATTCTTGAAGATGATTTTATCAGTTTAAAAGATTTGCCTGAATTTGTAGAAACAAATACTGAATCTCATGGAACCATTAATGGAGCTTTGCGTCTTCTCAGTTTTTTACAGAATAAAAGCGTGGTTACCCCTGAAAAATCGGCTTTAAATTTGCCAAGAACAATATCGGATCGAGATAACAGTACTATTGTCATGTTTTTAGATGAAATCCAAAATCTTTATTTACCACACTGTGATTTTCGACTCGTTGGCCACATGCAAGATGCTGTTGAATCCCCAACCTGTCCACATTTTGTTACTGGATCAGCCATGACCATTTTAAATGATATCCTTGGGAAAGGATCTCTTTATGGAAGATTTAGAGATAAACCCATAAAACCTTTTACAAATTACTATGGCGTGGAATTGGTTTCTAAATCATCGAGATATTATCATGCGAAAGTCTCAAAACTTATGGCACCGGTTATTTCAGAACGATGTGGCGGAAACCCTTTTTATATTAATTCAGTGGTTGAACAGTCTGTTGAACAAGAAATCGCACTGGATAGTGAAAATGCTTTAAATAAAATTTTAGCTATAGACCTTTCTTCTGGTTTTATTTATCAGGAGTTAAGAGAACAAGTCATGAAATGGACTGATCGCTTAAATGATCAAAAGATTACAAAATGGATCTTATACTTATCAGCATTAGAAGAATCGGACAGGATAAATCCTGATAGGATTCAAAGAGAATTAAATCATCGTGAAAGTGAAAATGTTGAAATAGAAAAGATAAAATCTGTCATGATTAAACTGGCTCAAGGCGATTTAATCGAATATAAAAGTTTAGGGGGATGGTTTACCAATATCAATGATCCAATATTAAAAGAATTTTTAAAAGTCTGGGGAAGTATTGAAGTTGCAGGTATCGCACGCGGTCAGGTTGAAGAAAAAATGCTTTCAAATTATGTGTCACTTAACAGAAAGTATCGAAATTATCAGGGCTATCTGGCAGAAGTTTTTATAATACAAATTCTATGGAATAATCAAAACAAAACATTGAATGGAAAGTTTTTTAACTGTTCTTACGAAATTCAAATGCCAGATCGATTTATCTATATCGATCACCGAAGCCGGCTTGGCGCGGGCAAAGGCAAAGAAATTGATATTTATGCAACTGCTGGCCGAAATGTTTGGATTGCAGAAAGTAAATGGCAAAAAAATCCTGTTGGTACAAGTGTTGTAAAAAATCTGATTCGCCAAGGTGATCTTGTCAGAGAAAGAAGAGGGGATGAATTGGGAGAACTGACATTATGGCTTTTTGCAAGCAGTGGTGTAACAGAAAATGCAAAAAAACTAATTGAACAAAATGGCATTTTATGGTCCACAAAAAAGGATTTAAATGCTTTATTAAAACATTCTGATTTGAAGGAATTACCTGATATTGATTATTGATTAATGTCTGCGCAGCAATATTGCTGAAATCCTGCATGAAATTAGCTTTTATTCAAACAAATCATGTAAATGCTTTTTTTAAGGCGCTTGAGTTGATAAAATATCTGAAATCAATAGTACAATTGACTAAAAGATTGCCATTTGTTATGAATATAAGCAAAGAGCTTATATATTATAATTAATATTTATCCCGGAGGATTTCATGTTTGTTCTTGGTATACAGGGAAGCCCTAGAATAAAAGGCAATACAGATACATTGCTTTCAACCTTTATGGATACAGCAACAGAAAAAGGAGCAGAAACTTTTGTTGTAAATGCATATAAAACAAATATTCAACCTTGCGTTGAATGCGGTGTTTGCGAAAAAAAAGGAATTTGCTCAATCAATGATGACATGCAAAACGACATTTATCCTTTAATTCGCCGTTCAGATATTATTGTTCTTGCCAGCCCAATTTTTTTCTATAATGTTACAGCTCCTTTAAAAGCGTTTATTGATCGTACGCAAACATTTTGGTCTCGAAAATATCGCTTACAACTTGAAGACCCCAAAAGACCTATTCGAAAAGGACTCTTACTGGCTCTTGGTGCAACTAAAGGTCAGCAATTATTTCAGGGAACACTTGCCACTGCGAAATATTTTTATGATGCTGTGGGTGCAAGTAATGCTGGAGAACTGACCTTTCGACAGATTGAAAATCCAGGCGACATAAAAAAGCATCCAACGGCATTGGATGATGCTCAAAATAAAGCGCTTGACGTCTTAAACACATTCACAAATCGCAAAAAAATTTTGTTTGCCTGTCGTGAAAATGCCTGTAGAAGTCAGATGGCAGAAGCTTTTGCCCATTATTATGCAGGAAATACCATTGAAGCTGTTTCTGGAGGAAGTCATCCTGCAGAACATGCCAACCCGAACATGGAACAGGTAATGAAAGAATCAGGCATCGATATGGGATTCATAAAACCAAAATCCATTGAAATTGCAACCCAATATGTTAAACCTGATTTGATTATTTCGATGGGATGTGGATATGATGCCTGTCCTGAATTACCAGGAATTCAACGCCTTGATTGGCAGATAGACGATCCTGCACATCAATCTATTGATGAGATGCGCAAAATCCGAGATGATATTTTACAACGGGTTCGGCTTTTGTCAGAAAAAATTTCAGTTGGATAATGAAAAAATTTTTTTTTATTGGTATATTTTTGTTTTGGTTCAGTATCTTGATATTTATTTTTTTTAAATTAATTGAACCTCCTGTATCCAATTATTCGACCAATGACCATTCATCCTTTATCGTTCATCAACCATTAGAAAAATGGATTGACCCGGAAACAAAAATAACATTTATTAGACTACCTGAAGGATGTTTCGAAATGGGTAGTTTTTTGCAGGAAAAAAACCGCGGAGATGATGAAGGCCCAGTTCATAAAGTTTGCATGGATTCTTTTTGGATTAGCAAAACAGAAATTACTGTTTTACAATTTCAACGATTTGTAGAAAAAACCCGATATCAAACTCAGGCAGAAATCGATTCTTTTACCTGGGTATATGATGGTCAATGGAAAAAAAGAGGTGGATTTTACTGGAGAAATCCGGGATTTGATCAAACAGAGAACCACCCTGTTGTTCATGTAACGTATCAAGATGCAAGGGCTATGGCTCAATGGATGTCTGGATTTAAACGTCGATTTTTACTTCCAACTGAATCACAATGGGAATATGCCTGTAGAGCAACGTCAAAACAAGCACGGTTCTTTGGAAATGATATACGAAAAACATGTGAATATGCAAATGTAGCCGATATGACGATTCAACAAAAATATAAAGCATTTTCTGTTCACCCTTGCAATGATTCTTTTATGTTTACTGCACCTGTTGGCAGTTTTAAACCCAATCTGTTTGGACTTTTTGATATATTGGGTAATGTATGGGAATGGTGTTTGAATGAATACGATCATCTGGCATATTTGAATTCTAAAAGATATTCTCAAGCTGTAAAAAATAAACGTATGCCAGTATCAATTCGTGGTGGAAGCTGGTATAGCCGACCTCAATTTGTTCGTTGTGCCAATAGGGATTTTGTTGGCACTGTTCAGCGAAGAAGTTCTGATTTGGGTTTTCGTCTGGTTATGGTAATAGATTAGGAACCTAAATTTTTTTCTCATAAGTGTTTGACCTTAAAGCAATCTTTTGATAAAATTTATAAATTTAGGTATATTTAATTAAGAGTTTATTGATGAAAAATACTGAAACGACATCGCCGAAAACTATCTCCCACTTGTTTTCTGATATGGAACGGAAAACCATATTAAAGCATTATTTGATATTCATGGGAATCATTGAAATTTTTATATTAATTTTTTGTTGGTTTTATCAATTGGGAACACAAGACTATGATCGTTTTGGTCCGGTTGACATCCCTTTTCCCTGGCGTATTTATTTTCTCCTGGCTTTTTTAACACCCATTGTTATCACTTTTCTGATGGGTATTTTTTTGATGGCTTTTAATAAATATTTGGCAGGATATGAGGACAAAACGTCATTAAAACGTGAAAAAAAAATATCTGAAAATGAAAATCGTTTTGAGACAATTGTTCAAACGATATTTAATATTCCATTTCTTCTGGCACTTTTTTTAGTGGCTATTGGGGCTGGAATTATTTATCGTATTGATGATATTGTCGGCTATTTACAAAGATTAGGCGAACAATCCATTCAATTTTTGTTGATTCTTTTATGTGCAACTCTTGGAATTGGAACTCTTTTTGGTTTGACCTGGATGATTTTTGCATATAAATTGAAAAAAAAATCAATGGAATATGAATTTAAGACTCAAATAATGGAACAATTTGGAATTGCAGTTTTGGAAGATAATACGATGATAACACGTTCAGGGCAGTTGCTTTCCGATGAAAAAAAAGACTTATCTGTTCATTTGTTAACTCATGAAAAAACGATTCAATCAGAATCTTTAGATACAAATACACAAATAACCCCAAACAAAGATTGTTAACAATTTATATATTATTATAATCAATTTATATATTATTATAATCAATCAATTTTTTTTAACTTTTTTTACCATAAGAAAGGATTATTATGGAAGCACCTACCCCTGCAATAGATGTTGTTGCAGCAACTTTTTTTAATTCAGTCAAACAAGTATTGGAATCCAGCACCAAACAAACCATCAAATATTCGACAACCATTCAAAGTATTCCTCGCGTCAGTTTAAGACCAGATATCGGTTGTTTTGTTCAATTTAGTGGTGACTATAATGGTTTATGTGTGATCAATTTTGCAGGAACAGCTGCTTTGTCTTTGTATAAAGGCTATATGACTGCAATGGGATTACCCGAAGAAGAACTGGCAAAAGATCACACCACCAATGAAGTGCCTGATAGTATCGGCGAAATGACCAATCAAATCATGGGCCACACCATGCGTATGGTTGAAAATAAATACAACCTGACATCATTTTTTGGACAACCCAAAGCATTGGCTTTAAATAGTTCCATCATTTTACATCCTGAAAATGATTATAATGACAATCGTCGTGTTGTCTTTATTATTAATGACATGTATCGATTTTATCTTGAACTTGCAATGGAAAGGACAGAATTTATTTCATTGGCCAAAAGAAAATGATGCGCCTGTAATTGAAAATAATTAATTGTGCTGTTGAAGGTATGATAAATAACTTCGATTCAATCCAATGAAATTCAAGAATGGTAAAGTGCTGAATTGTGGTTCTTAAACAGCGTCTATACCAAAAGCTTTTAAAACAGATGTTTCAGGTATACCAGTTTCAGGGTCCCATCCATAGACAGTCCAATATGCTTTCATTAAAGCTTCGGTGTGAAGAGTTCGTCCTGCATTGGTTCCTTTGGTTTGAGGGGGCCGTCCAGACGCGCGTGAATGCATTATAAATTGTCTGGGAGCAATATCCTGACGAATATTGAATGCTTGCTTGATATGCTGAATTCTCCGACCAATATGCATATAATTTTCTGGTGTTTTTTGCCAGCCAGTTACAGCATTCAACCATTGGAAAACAGGTATAATGGAACAACCAAAATTAATAGAATTCAAACATACACCACTGGCTTTAATGAGATTCATATAATCACTACAGGCAGCAGCACAAATAGCTTTTTCTTTATCAACATTATATTTTTCGTGTTTTCGGTAAACTGACCTTGGTTTTGGAAGCGTTTGTATTTTTTGCCATAACCCATATCGTTCATAAGCACCTTGAAATCCCATTGGACATTGTCCAGGATTAGGTTCTGCACTATAATGAATGGCATATCCTGGTTCATTTCTTGGATCATGCATGGGAAGTTCCTGCCCACCTGCATGAATGGCAAATGGATGAGATGACAGACCGAACTGTTTAGATGCTTCGCAAACACCATCAGTCAGTAATCCACCGAATCCTTCACGATTGATCATTTGTTCAATTAATATTTCTATGACAGATGGCTCCCCCCATTGAAGATTTAATCCATCAGTGTCTTCAAGAGATATAATCCCTTTTTCAAAACATTCTAACGCAAAGGCAATTGTTGCGCCAGCCGAAATAGCATCCATTCCTGCTCGGATAAGCAATTCATTCCAATGGAAAATTTTTTCAAGGTCATTATTTAATATCAAGGCACCCAAAGCATTGACAGTTCCATATTCTGGTTTTTGGGTTCTTTGATATTTTCCTTTTGTGGAACATATACCACCACATCCTAAAGGACATGAAGAGCAATAGTATGGTTTTATTTGACGTTCAATAAAACGATCCGCATTTAATGTGCTTGAATATACTAAGTTAAAATTTTCAATGGTGCCCTTCCAATTTTTTATGGGCGCTTCACCGGATTCCAAATATAGCTGGGTTTGAAATAAAGTTCCCCATTTTTTTAGTCCAGCCTTGAAAAAAGCACCATCAATTGAATATTGAAAAGGTAAGTATCGTATAAATCTGCCAATATATGGCAGCATATTTCCATTTAGATTAATCGGGTATTTTTTTTTCATAAAAGGAATGACAGATTGAGATAATTTTTTAATTTCCTCTTTATCATTGACAGAAGTTGTCTTTGTTCCTGATATAACCAGAGCTTTTAGTTTTTTAGACCCCATGACAGCACCCAAACCTGATCTGGATGCCATTCGGCCATAATCATGACAAATTCCTGATATTAAAGATAAATTTTCGCCTGCCTGTCCAATTACAGCTACGTGAGCTTTTCGTTCCTGAGTCAATTTGCGTAACAAATTTTCTGACTCAACAGAATCTCTTCCCCAAATATGACCGGCATCTCTAATGTCAACATTCCCATCGTTTATATCTATGTATACGGGGTGATCACTTTGTCCCAATATAAAAATACCATCATAACCACTTCGCTTAATGGCTTTTGAAAATTTTCCTCCACAAATGGCATCACCAAAACCACCTGTTAAGGGAGATTTGCTCACGACCATCCACTGACCTGTAAAAAGAGTACCCGTAGCCGTTAAAAAACCGGATACAAAACCTAAAATATTTTCAGGGCCAAGAGGATCTGCTTTTTTAGGAACACGATTGTATAGAACGTATGCTCCTAAACCAAGGCCAGATAAGTAGTTGTCATATACATGTTGTTCTACTGTTTCACTCCATACTTTTTTATTGGTTAAGTTAATGAAAAGAATGGTTCCCATATTACCAAAACTCATAAAATCCTCCTGATTTTTTTAGAAACTTATAAAAAATGCCATTACAGAAACGCCATACAATTAACGAACATTTAAAAAAAGTTCCCCATTTCTTGAATCATACATGTCGGACATGTATGATCTTTCTGACCAATCTGATCTGTCGGTCTGACGCAAATGGGTAAGTTATTTTAAGAGCCTTTCTAATTATATTGATGCGGTGTTATAATAATTAATCGTTTATCATTTAAATTACTTTAAATTTACAACAATAAGAAAAATAATAAAAAAAGTTTATAACAACTATTTGAATTTGCATATATAGCATTATTACAGGACATATTCTAATAAAGAGTTTTTTTTCAGCCCTGAAATGGCGATACATAACACCCCAGAGCAACGCCCTGGATACAAGCATGACAATGATTTTAGCCCTAAAAGGGCGGCACATAAAATAACAATATTAAGTATTCGCCAATTTATGGTTGCTGGATTTGTATTTTAAAATAATAAGGAATGCTCTGAAAATAAGTTCCTCATTTCTGAAAGAGTCAATTCTATTCATTTTGAACCTGGATTACGCTGAAGAAGATGAATAAGATGAAATCAAACACTTTTTATTCATCTTATTCATCTTCT
>Ga0272440_1001595_pt1 | contig 18430 bp, 17 predicted proteins | sample SSMMMBAug17_FD_192440 | JGI IMG/M metagenome (GOLD analysis project Ga0272440, IMG submission 192440) | Marine sediment archaeal communities from Little Sippewissett salt marsh, Falmouth, MA, United States - SSM-MMB-Aug17 | ecosystem: Environmental > Aquatic > Marine > Wetlands > Sediment ...
TAAAGCATTTACAAATGGGGACATTTCTAATACTACGACAGACTCAAATCTGGATGTGATGGGCTGGTACTTAAGTAATTCAAACTCCACACCTCACGCAGTCGCTCAAAAACAGGCCAATGCCTGGGGATTATTTGATATGCATGGAAATGTGTGGGAATGGTGTTATGATTACTATGATACTTACCCTACTGGTTCTGTTACAGATCCGGTTGGACCATCTTCAAGCTCGTCCCGGGTAGTACGCGGCGGTGGCTGGAACTACAACGCCAGTCTTAGCAGGTCGGCTGAGCGCCACTACAACACCCCTAACATTCGCAACGAACATATGGGGCTGCGCCTTTTAAGAACGTTAAATCCCTGATTCATGGTTTTGGGGGTTTTGGGGGCGGACCAAGCTAACACATAAAAACAAAACAATGTTTATCCATGTTTTTATGAAATAGTATTTTTCCAGCCTGATTAATAATACAAATATACATAAATCTGGCATGTAAGTCAATTCCACAATAATGCTTATGTTCTTTTTTATAAAATTCCATGTTAACTTTTCCTTTCATTTGTTTGGTGTTCAAAATCAATGATACTAATATGATCCATTTTTATTCATCTTCTTTTTCATCACGGCAAATTATCTAAGATTAGGCAGAAGATAAATAATGATTCGATAATGATAATCTAACCTTTGAAATAATTCTTTCATGAATATGATCGTCCAACTTCGGTTTTTCCTGGCATGAAACATGCCCATTTACTTAAAACCAAATTTGTTGGATTAAATGTGCAGCAAATCAAGAGGGCAGATTTGATGCCAGGAAAAACCAAAGTTGGACGATCATAATAATAAAATATTACCAATGTGTTGAACCGCTTAAAAGGCAATAAATCAAAAGCAGCCAAAATTTTGAAAATAGATCGGAAAACCTTGCGTGAAAAATTGAAACGATTTAGTGCAAATACTTGTTGAATATATTTGACATGAACAAAAAGTTATTTTATGGAATTCTTAACCTAACTTAGTGTTGTTATAAAAAATATATAAATATTTGTTTTGGGCGTGAAAAATTGGACGTCTATGATTTTATGCTTTTCTATTCCATGTACTTCATTGAGTAAATGGAACATCAAATGAATTGTTCTCCCAACAAACCATGAGGTTATTTCTTAGCACTCGCTAACGCTCAAGACGTTGATAGGTTTTAAGTGTTTGTTTTTCGGAGTTTAAGTGCCAGCTCTTGAGAATTTTATATAAATTCAACGTTTGTTTCATATGCCATTTTTTCACCTTTCCTTGATAATCGACTTACCGCTGATTGGCACACACCAATTTTTTCAGAGATTTCAATGGTGGTCAAACCAAGTTTGCGATGCCCCCAAAAACATAATAATGCTCTGGCTTGAACAGTTCCTGGGGATTTATCTCCAGACATCACTTCATTTGGAGTCATATTTAGTACACTGGATACGCGTTGTACCGCATAATTGAAGTCATATCCTCCTGATTTGAGCGCATATTTTTCTTCAAGTTGTTCATTGGCAGCATTTAATACGTTAAGCACAAAATCACTATTACCTAAAATACGTTCATCGCCTTTTATACGCGCATCTGTCTTGCGAATCGCATTAAGTTCAGTCCAGCCGCCGGCACTTCTTACAAGGTCACCTCCGGACAGATCAGGTAGTCTGTCTTCCGAAAGTCCATTTTCAACAAAAGAACGATATCTTTTGACTGCCGCCTTTTTTTTATCAGAAAAAAAGCCATACACATAATCGATATTATGCCATGACTTTGAATTATTACCCATGATAACGCTATGTCCACACCATGGATATGTATCCAATTCATTCATGTCTGAAACTATCTTGGATCTAAAAGGATTTAAATGAATGTATCGTACCAATTCCTTAAAATATAGATCTTCCTGGCATAAAATTGATTTGTACCTGTTTTGAAAAAGCTGACCATGACGTTTGTGTCTCTTATTGAACCACCCTGCATATCCTGTAAGGAGCCTGTTCATGAATACCGAAATCGGAACAGAACCAGTTCTTAGTAATAAATGAACATGGTTAGGGATGAGAGTCCATGCGAAGCAATCTGTGCGTGTTTCAGGTATTAATCCTGAAAGTCGTTGTAAAAAATTTTTCCGATCATTATTGGATCTAAAAATCTTTGTACGCTCTATTCCCCGAACAATGATATGATGCAATGCTCCGGGTGCGTCTATTCTTGCTTTTCGTTGCATATTTAATCAAATATCAAACTTTTTACTTAAAGTAAAGCATAAAATCATAGACGTCCCTATTTTTCCCTATCCCAATCAAATCAGTGTGTGTATTCATATCAATGATAGCGTATATGAGTCTCCTGGGCATAAAAAAAATCCAATGTGTCTGGAAAGGGGGTAAAAAAGGGGACGTCTATGATATTATGCTTTTCTTTAAAATCTTTAAGCTCTTGCAGAAAAATCTAAATATGTTGGATAAAAGCATAAAATCATAGACGTCCCCTTATCTACGTCCAAAACATCTATTTTTTGTTATCTCCACCTTTATGTAGTTCAACAGCCATAGCAGAATTAATGCGTACATCACTTCATGTAGCTATTTTCCCGGGAAATGGAGAGGGTCAATTTCTTTCTGAAGCAAAGGATATTCTATTTGTTGAAGAAAGATGGAATCCAGGCCTGATTGTTGACAGGAAAACAGTAAAGCCAATATTTCTTAAAAATTGGAATCCTTCCAAAGCAGTACGATTTGAAAAATCCCCGCCGAATATTGTTAGAGCGATGGATCTGCAGCGAACCTTTGAAAATACATCATTTCTGGTAACGATACGCAATCCATATGCTCAAATTGAAGGTTTGTTAAGAAGAGAATGGCCATTTAATCAATATGGGCCAGGTTCAAAATCGTCTGTACCCACCTTGCCGAAAACAACTGCGGAATTCTGGATTAAAACTGCAGAATAAGAGGAATAGCGGAAAGATAGGGGACGTCTATGATTTTATGCTTTTCTATTCCATGAACTTCAATGAGTAAATGAAACATCTATGAATTGTTCTCCCAACAAACCAAGAGATTCTTTCTTAGCACTCGCTAACGCTCAAGACATTGATACGTTTTAAGTGTTTGTTTTTAGAGCTCAAGCGTCAGCTTTTGAAATATTTATATAAATTCGACGTTTGTTTCATATGCCATTTTTTCACCTTTCCTTGATAATCGACTTACCGCTGATTGGCACACACCAATTTTTTCAGAAATTTCAATGGTGGTCAAACCAAGTTGGCGTTGCGCCCAAAAACATAATAATGCTCTGGCTTGAACAGTTCTTGGGGATTTATTTCCAGACATCACTTCATTTGGAGTCATATTTAGAACACTGGATACGTGTTGTAACGCATAATTGAAGTCATATCCACCTTCTTTTAGCGCATATTTCTCTTCAAGTTGTTCATTGGCAGCATTTAATACGTTAACCACAAAATCACTATCACCTAAAATACGCTCATCGCCTTTAATACGTGCATCTGTCTTGCGAATCGCTTTAAGTTCAGTCCATCCGCCGGCACTTCTTACAAGGCCGCCTCCGGACAGATCAAGTGGTCTGTCTTCCGAAAGTCCATTTTTAACAAAAGAACGATATTTTTTGACTGCCGCTCCTTTTTTATTAGAAAAAAAGCCATACACATAATCGATATTATGCCATGACTGTGAATTATTACCCATGATAACGCTATGTCCACACCATGGATATGTATCCAATTCATTCATGTCTGAAACTATATTGGATCTCAAAGGATTTAAATGAATGTATCGTACCAATTCCTTAAAATATAGATCTTCCTGGCATAAAACTGATTTGTACCTGTTTTGAAAAAGCTGACCATGACGTTTGTGTCTCTTATTGAACCACCCTGCATATCCTGTAAGCAGCCTGTTCATGAATACCGAAATCGGAACAGAACCAGTTTTTAGTAATAAATGAAAATGGTTAGGGATGAGAGTCCATGCGAAGCAATCTGTGCGTGTTTCAGGTATTAACTCTGAAAGTCGTTGTAAAAAATTTTTCCGATCATTATTGTATCTAAAAATCTTTTTACGCTCTATTCCCCGAACAATGATATGATGCAATGCTCCGGGTGCGTCTATTCTTGCTTTTCGTGGCATATTTAATCAAATATCAAATTTTTTACTTAAAGTAAAGCATAAAATCATAAAATCATAGACGTCCCTTTTTTTTTCTCATCCCTTTTTTTTTCTCAATATCAAAAATGAGATCGGTCGCAGTATCGCTTTCCTTGGCCGGCGTAAAATTGGCAAAAGTTTGATTCTTGAGCGTCTGTATAATATTATTTATAGCGAAAATAAAGGGTTAATTCCTTTTTATTATGAATTTATTGAAGGCGAACGAAGCGGAAAGGAATTTTATTATGATTTTGTCACGCGATTTTATATGCAAATCGTGGGGTACTATACACGTGATATCTCTTTAATCAGGGAGGCTGTCGATACCCAGACAGATGTAAAAATAGAAAAACTAATATTTGGAACATATTATAATTATTTTAAATAGATATGCATATGTCTATACTTATAGACTTATGCGGAAAATTCTACGATTTGTTTTACCAGTACGTTTCAATGGCGAAAATCCAATGGACTTGGAACGACTGTATGAAATTTATTCAACAGAAAATGGACAGTTAATTGAATATGAAACATTGTCACGAGATATTTCTTTATCTGTATTTCGATTGAAAAATCTATCACAGGCATTAATTGCTGGCTATCTGATCTTTTATTGTTATAATCACACCAAGTCAAAGAGAAAAGCAGAGAGAACAGGAAAAAAAGTCTATCTAAGTACACCATCACTCATGGCACATAAATTTGGCCCTTTGGAACAATTTCCTGAGATTTTCGGACGAATCGTAGAAAATGATGTTTTTTTAAGATTGCATGCATTAAATACTGATGTTCAATTTTTTCGGAAAAATCGGCAAGAAATAGATTTTATTATCGAACATGCTGGCATACGAATTCCAATTGAATGCAAAACAGGTCGCCTACGATCCAATGCCTTGCGTTTGATTCGTTCAATGTCTGAAAAATGGCAATCTCCTTTTGTTATTTTGGTTACACTCAATCATTTCGATTTTAGTGATCCTGGTTTGTTGAAAATACCGGCGTATTTATTGTAACATCAGACTGAAGACCGAATATTTTTTGGAAGCGACAAAAGTATTATTTAAATTCATTGGCCTTCTCGTTGAAAAAAGCAGCAAGTTGAAATTCTTTGCGCGCAATAAATGTCTGACTTAAATGAGTTAAGCAAGTTTTTGCATGTTTATGATCCCTTATCAGATCAACACATTGGTTCAAGATATCATCTGATTTTTCTTTTTCTGTAAAAAGAAGTTGCGAAAGATTTATATAGGCTTTCAAATATGAGGGATCTGAAAGTATCGCCTTTGTATAGTATTTCAGCGCCTCTTTTGGCCTGTTTTGCTGAACCATAACATAGGCAAAATTGGTTAAGATAAGGGGTGAATTCGGCTTAAAATGTAATACAAATCGATAATGATTTTCAGCCAGTATTAATTGATCTGTATGATTGACATAAATATTTCCCAGGTTAATATGAGCGTATTCATTTAATGGATTATATTTAAGTATTATTTTATATTGAGTGATTGCAGCTTGATAGTTTTGATTTTTTGTCCATGAGTTTGCCAGTTGAACCATTGCCCTGGTATATCGTGGTGCAATTTGAGTCGCTTTTTGGAAATGTTTGATCGCTTCAGGATAATTCTCCTTGTCCATATAGTAGTCACCAAGACCATAATGTGCAACATAATTGTTATGCGCATGATTTTCTAATGCATGGGTTGTCAGGGTATAACTGTTTTGCCAGACATAAACTTGTTGACGTGTTAATATTGTACATCCCACAATCGTGAGAATCAAGGCAGCAGGGAGCAAAAATCGAGTTTTATTTTGGCCTAAACCAAAAAAAACTGCAACAGCAATACCGGTCATTGGAAAATAAGTATAACGATCTGCCATTTGTTGTGCCCCTACTTGAACAATGCCAATGACTGGAATCAAGGTAAACACATACCATATAATGCCAGTAAATATATATGGAAACTTTTTTCTATAAATAATAGCAAACAATAATAATCCACCAGTGAATCCCAGTCCACATAAACCACCAATTATTGAAACGCTCGCTTTTGGATGGGGATAGAAAAATGAGAGATTCATCGGAATAAACATTTTATATAAATATTGAACGTAAACAATTCCTGCATTCAAAATCCGATATTTCAAGGCCAGGCTATAGTTCATTGCATGTTCATTTTTTTGAGAAAAAAAAGTAAAAGCTGCAAATACCAGTGCTAAAATAATTAATGGCAATTTTTCTTTTATTAAGTTCCATGTCGTAGATGTGTGCCAGCGATTTAAAGGCCAATAATCAATAATTAATAACAAAAAAGGCAAGGAAACCATCATGGGTTTGCTCATCAGACTCAAGCTAAAGCATACCAAAACAATTGTGCGGCGAAAATGTGTCGGACATTCTGAATACAATAAATAAGCTAGCAGGGTTAAATGTGCCAGACATATAGACAAAACATCTTTTCGTTCTGAAACCCAGGCAACAGATTCTACATGCAGTGGGTGAAGGGCAAAACATGCGGTAATTGCTGCTGAGATCCAGATTGTTTGGGTTGACCTTCTGAAAAAAATAAACAAAAGAATGGCACTGATCAAGTGAATTTGAACATTCGTCCAGTGATGTCCACCGGCATCCATATGATACCAACTGATATCAGTCATGTGGCTTATCCAAGTCAGCGGAAGCCAGCTCCCACTTCGAATTGTAAAAAATGCCCATCTGAGACCTTCCCAGGAGAGCCCATTATGAATATGTTGATTATTGCAAATATAAAGATGATCATCAATAAAAACAAAATCAAAAAATCTGACAGGATAATAAACAAACAATGTAGCGCCTATAATGAGAATGATGCAAATGATTTCTCTTGGATTTTGCTTTAAGAGAGTATTCATGGGCAGTCCTTTTTCTTAGAAATTTTCTCATAGACTTTCTGAATATTTTTTTGTGCAGAAACATGATGTGGATTCAAAGTTAGAGCCTTTTGAAAATTCAAAAGAGATAAGGTATATTTTTTTTGTTCATAATAGATTCCGCCAAGGTTGTTATATATATTTGGGTGTTTTGCATTTAAATTGGCGGCCTTGAGGAGATAAGTCAAGGCTTCATCTTTTTTTCCTTTATGAATCAGGGCAGTGCCCAAATTGTATAGTGCAGGAATATAGTTTGGTCGCAGTTGGACCGCTTTTTTTAAAAGCGGTATTGTTCCCAGATGTGTCATGGCAACAAAATTGTCTGGTACAACCTTCAGTGCATGCTGAAAAACGCTTGTGCCATTTTTCCATGTTCGGACTTGTAAACTGCAATGATATGTCAATATGAGAATTATTGAAACAAAAACAGCAGCCCCCCATTTGAAGCTTCTTTTATTCTGACCTGAAATTTTTAATAGAATATCAAAAACGCCCCAGGTTATGACAATAAATAAACCAATCAGCGGTACATAGGTGTATCGATCTGCATAGGCCTGTAATCCGACCTGTACCAGTCCGATTACAGGAAACAATGTGCCCAAAAACCAGCAAAAACCAGTCATAATATAGGGGAATGAATATCGAAATCCAATGGCACAATATATCCCAATGATTATCAATACAGCCCCCCAGATAACTGAAATCAATGGAACGTTTGTCTGAGGGTGTGGATAAAAAACAGCCAGATTTATTGGTGCAAATAGTTTGTTAACGTACCAGCCATATGCTGCAATAGCATTTAGGATTCGCGTTGTCATGGATATTGTTTCCAGGCTCTGACATGCACCGCCTGAGTACTGTGTCCATAAAGTAATCAGACAAAAAATAAATGCCATGATAAACAAAGGGATTTTTTCCAGAATAAATTTACTGGCTAGAGATTTCATTCGATACAATGGCCAGTAATCCAATAGTAATAAAACAAATGGATATGTTACCATCATGGGCTTGGATAATAATGACAATAAATAAAAAAGCAGCAGGAGTATATAGTATTTTTTTTCATTCAAATTTACATATTTTACATATGCATATAAACTGAACAATATCATACAAGTTGACAAGACATCTTTTCGTTCTGATATCCAGACCACAGATTCCACATGAAGGGGATGAACTCCAAATAAAGCAGCAACGATAAAACTTCTAAAAATATGACCGGTCATTTGGGTCATTATCAGAAAGAGAAGCAATGTATTAACAATGTGAAAGTTAAGATTGGTCCAATGATAGATACCAGGTTTGTTGCCAAATAAACTGTTATCCAACATATATGATAACCATGTCAATGGATGCCAGTTTGATGCATGTTTGGTGGTGAACGCCCAATAAATGGATTGTTTGTTTAAACCTTCCTGAACATAGGGATTGTTAGAAACATATTTGGCATCATCATATCCAATGTAATCAAATGTTATTACAGGCAAAAAGGCAAAAGCAATTAAAAGTGTCAAAAAAAAACATCCGCAAAGAAAATAAATGCGTTTTTTATTGTGATTCATTATGATTGGCTTGATAGCAGGTTTTCTGGAAAAAGGCTGCTTTTTATCCAGCCCATTTTTGCCAGTCGAAATCGGATAGCAGAAACAAGGCATCCCACACCATACCGAACACTTCTTAAAAAGTTAATTGAAGAAGCTTCCTTGAAATATTTTGTGGGGCAACTGACTTCGGCAACTGTATATCCTGCCCAAATGATTTGTGTGAGCATTTGGTTATCAAAAACAAAATCATCCGAATTGCGATCAATGGGAATTCTTTCAAGCAGTTCTTTTGAAAAGGCACGATAACCTGTGTGATACTCTGACAATTTTGCACCTGTTAGAATATTTTCAGTTGCTGTCAAAAAGCGGTTGGCGATGTATTTCCATAGTGGCATCCCTCCTTTCAGAGCATATCCGCCAAGGATGCGTGATCCCAAAACACAATGATACAAACCATTTCCAACCATTGAGGCCATTGCAGGAATGAGCTTGGGAGTGTATTGATAATCCGGATGTACCATAATCACGATATCCGCACCAGCATCCAATGCCAATTGATAACAGGTTTTCTGGTTGGCACCATATCCCATATTTTGTGGATGACATACAGCAGTAACATGCTTGAGTGATTGTGCAATCTTAGATGTTTCATCATTACTGGCATCATCCACAAGAATAATTTCATCAACATAATCCTGATCAATGACCTCTTGATATGTTTTCATCAACGTTTTTGCTGCATTGTAAGCTGGCATCACCACCAGGACTTTCTTGTTATGGTACAAAATATGTCTCCCATAAAACAAAGCGGAATGTTTCCGCTTTGTTTTGTATGCTAGATCGACATTAATTTCTTGTAACAGTTCCTGTCGCTCCGTTCAAGGTAAAAATTTGAGCAGATTTATTATGTTTAAATGTCACTGTTCCTGTCACATTGCCATCAGTATCTTGTACAAGCTCACCGCCATAAGTAATATCCGCATTGGTAATGTATTTATCTGGAAAATTTGCTTCAGCTGTCGGGTTCAAGGTTATTTCAGCACTTGTCCCTCTATCAGCAAATGTTGTCAAGGCACAACTTAAAAAGTTCATTGCGTCAGCATGTGCTGCAACATCATACCCTTTTTTTTGATAGCTTAAAAAATTGGGTATTGCAATTGCTGCCAAAATACCAATGATTGCAATAACAATCATCAATTCCACAAGGGTAAAACCTTGTTCCTTTTTTGTTTTTGTGAAAATTTCTTTCATTGTTTTCTCTCCTTAATTTAATCATTAAAAAAATATGTATTTTGTTTTATAAATAAAAAAATAACTTTAATCATATATTAGCAAATATTAGACCTTTTTGTTGTTTATCACCTCCTTTATCAATTATTGGTCTATATATTGTATAATTAATGCCTCTATCAAAATCCATGCCAACAATTGATTTTTTTTTAGAACTTATATAAGAATAACAAATGATTTCAATGGAATGATCATAAAAAAAAACTTGGATTATCTAAGATCCAACTTTTCAAGCCGATATCTCAAAGAATCTACACTGATCTGTAATAGTTCTGCTGCTTTTGTGCGTGAACCATTGGCTTTTTCAAGGGCTTTTTTAATAAAAGTACGTTCAATTGATGCTAACTGTTCATTCAGATTCAAGCCTTTCTCTGGAAATGAGGTATCCATAATGTTTTCCCAATCGGAGGTTTCCTCATCAGAAATAATCATGTTTTCAGGCAATACAATATTGGATGTTTCCAGGGCGACGCTTCGTTCAATAATATTTTCAAGTTCACGAACATTTCCAGGAAAACGATGTTTAATAAGTAACTCTATGGCATAATTTGAAATTTTGTTGATTTTTTTCCCGAATTTTTTTGAATATTTCTCAAAAAAATACTGGGTTAATATGGGAATGTCCTGTTTTCGCTTACGCAAAGGCGGCATGTGGATGGGAATAACATTCAACCGATAAAACAAATCTTCTCGAAAAGTTTTATTCTTTGATTTTTCGCGTAAATCCTGATTGGTGGCTGAGATGATACGAACATCCACCTTAATATCACGTGATCCTCCCACGCGCCGAATTATTTTGGTTTGAATCACACGAAGCAATTTTACCTGAAGAGAAATGGGCAGCTCGCCTATTTCATCAAGAAATATTGTTCCACCATGAGCCACTTCAAACAAACCGGGTTTATCCGAATATGCACCGGAAAAAGAGCCTTTCATATAACCAAATAATTCACTTTCGAGTAAGGTTTCAGGGATTCCCCCGCAGTTAATTGTTACAAAAGGCTTGTCGCGTCTTTGACTGTTTTCATGAATAGCTTCAGCAACAAGCTCTTTACCGGTGCCACTTTCACCATTGATTAATACATTGGTAGTGGTTTGGGCAACTTTTTTAATCAATCCATACACTTTCAGCATGACTTTACTTTTTCCAATAATTCTACCAAAACGATACGCATCTTCAATATCTTTTAAGAATTCAACATCTTCCGCTCGGGCTCCTTTTTTGGCCATTGCTTCACGAACCAGTTGTTTAAACTCTTCAACATCAAAGTTTTTTTCAACGTAGTCAACAGCGCCTTCCTGCATGGCAGCATAGGCAGATTCTGGTGATGCATAACCTGTGATTAGAATAACCGGTGTTTCAGGCATAAATTCCTTGACACGTTTAATAAATTCAATACCATCAATTTTTGGCATTCTTAAGTCTGTGATGATTAGGTCAAACTTGTTTTTTTGGCAAAGCCCAAGCCCTTGTTTTGCCTCTTTGGCGCAAGTGACTTCATAGCCTTCATCTGCCAACATTATTTCTAAAAATTCTCTCATGTCATTATCATCATCAACAATGAGTATATTTGCCATTGGAATTCCTCCATTTTAGGAATTTGGAACACAGAGAACGATCAAATTCTCTTTGATAAGGGCAACAAAATTGTAAAGCATGACCCTTTACCCACAGTGCTTTTAATGCTAAGTTTTCCATCATGTGATTCTGTAATTCGATTCACAATTGCCAAACCCAATCCTGTCCCTCTTTCTTTTGTTGTATAAAAGGGTGTAAAAATTTTCTGGATCGAATGATTCTCAATGCCGCAGCCTGTATCGCTGATTTGTATGGAAATATTGCGTCCTTCTTTCATATCAACCTCGTTACATTTTATGTTCAAGATACCGCCATCAGGCATTGATTGAACAGCATTGATCGTTAAATTCCAGATTATTTCCTTTATTTCTGTCTGGTTTCCCAAAAATAGACTTTCAACCTGACACATATGATGAATATGAATATTATCATTCCATGCAGAAGCATATTTGATTGATTCCAGTGTTTCCTGAATCAGCTTGCATATTTGAATTTCATCAACCCTTTTGGAACTGCTTTTGGACAGCAATAAAAAATCCTTAACCAGGTTTTCAAGCTGTTTTCTACCACGTAATATAATGTTCATTAGCCGCTGATTTTTGGGATCCAGATCCAGGTTTTTTTTCATCAATTGAATGGACCCGCCTAAAGAACCTAGCGGATTTCTAATTTCATGGGCCAGGCCAGCTGCCATCTCACCAATTAATGCGAGTTGTTTGCTTTTTTGGGCATCTATTTCCATCTCCTTTATTTGTGTCACATCTTTAATAATAAGAATTAAACCAATTTTAACTTGTTTCCGATCCAGCAAAGGTGACAACGCAATGCGATAAATCTTAGACTTACTATTGGCCCAATATTGAATATCTTGTTCTGACGCGCCTTGACTTTGAGATGCAGAACTGAAAAAGTTATCAGGTATTAATTTTAAAACCTTTTTCAGAGGTTGATTGACAATTGTTTCAAATTTTGTATCTGTCAGGTTCTGAGCTGCCTGATTCATGGATTGAATTCGTTCGGAAAGGTCAATCGTAATAATACCCAAATCAACAGACTCAATAATTCTGCGATGAAGCAAGTCTAATTTTCTGAATTCACTTGCTTTTTTTGCCAAAAGCCGGCGCGTAAATTTTTCTTTTTCAACAATGACACTGATCAAAAAGGCCACAGTATAAAATGAAACAATATAGATAAAAATACTCGCAAAGGCATAACCCGCTGAAAACGAATATTGTGACTGCGGGGCATACATTGGTATAATGATATGGTAATATTCAAGGTCAAGTAATGTACCATAAAGAATACTACTCATGGATGCAGCTATGATGCTGCCGCGTAAATTTAGAAAAAGAGCTGAATAAATAATCACCATATGATAAAATGATGAATAAATACTGCTGATACCGCCTGTTACATAGACCAATGATGTAATGAGCAAATTGTCAGTAATCAATTGAAGATAAATATTTAATGAAATATTCTTTGTTTGTTTTAAAAGAACCAGATAACCAAACGAAAAAACATAATGTAAAATAATAATTACATATATCCATGTCAGGGAATTCTCAGACAAAGATTTGGCCTTGAACTGTATAAATGTTGCCAGTCCCAGCATAAAAGTGACGATTAATACACGACAGAATAACAAACGAATAACACGTCTATATACAGTTGGGCCAATTGACAATTTAATATTTGGGTGTTGATGCATATTGATAATTTATTCGCGGTTAAATATCCAAATAGTAACTTTGATACTCGAAATTTTCACTATCATCTCCATTTTATTAGTGGCTCTATTTCAAAATTTGAAAAAATTGTCAATCATTGTGTCATAACTGTTCAAAGATAAAAAGGGGCCATGTAAACAATCAATCAATAAATTCAGTTTACTATGGCAACTTTCATGCCATAGACATAACTTTTATTTTGATTAATTGTTATACAGGAAATGGATAACAGAAAGAGTGAACACTTAGGAGTGGCCGGTAAATACACGCGCATTCTCACCATTTTTCACGTGAAAATAACGTACCCTAATTCGTTTAAGTTTTAAACTGTCTGATATATTTGATAATTAATATTTTATGTTGTGGCATAAAAAATGCTTTATTTATTGATAAACGTTATTAAATAATCGTTATTTTAAAAAGATGGTTGCCGGTTTTCAAACTGGTGTTTATTAACAAAAAAAAATAGGAGGTAAAAAATGAAAACAATTAAAAAAACAGCAATTATAGGGATAATTGCCAGCTTTCTCTTGTTAGCCACCACACCGGTGGCAATGTCAGGCAGCAACAATGACGACGAAAAAACTTATACCAAGACCCGATATCCAATTATATTGGTGCATGGTGTTTGCGGCTTTGATACACTTGCCGGAGTGGTGGAATACTGGTATGGAATTCCAGGGAAACTCACTGAAGATGGTGCAACAGTTCGTTCAGCAAAATTGTCTGCCCAGGCAAATAATGATATGCGGGCAACACAATTGGTTCAACAGATTGAAGCCTATCTTGCTGATGTAGGCGCTTCAAAGGTCAATATTATTGCTCATAGTCATGGCTCAACAACATCACGTCAGGCGATGTCTATGCGACCTGATCTGGTGGCATCATTGACAACAATTGCTGGCCCTCATAAGGGTTCACCTGTTGCTGATTTTGCAAATGAAGAAATTCCACCAACGATTCAGGGAATTGGATATGCCGCTGGTGATGTCTTGGGTATGATTATTGATCTGTTCAGTGGTTATGAAGATCTGGACCAGGATACTGCCGGTCTTGTTGAACATTTCACTAAGGATGGTATTGCAAAGTTTAATAATAAATATCCTTGTGCAGGTGTTCCAGAATCAGATGACGCCAATGCACGTGGTGCAGATCGTGAAACATTCGTATATGATGGATCTGCACATACTGTTCGTTACTATTCATGGACAGGTAGAAGCCAGCTGACAAATGTTTTGGATCCTCTGGATTATTTGTGGCCTGTGCTTCATTTGATCAACAAACACTATGGTATGCATGAAGATGATGGGTTTGTTGGTGTGACAGGTTCTCATTTGGGTGTTGTAATCAGCGATACCTATGAATGGAACCATGCTGATGAAGTCAATCATCTGCTCGGCGTTCGTAAACCTTTCTCTGTCGATCCCAGAAATGTGATTCGAGAGCATGCAAATCGTTTAAAGAATGCCGGACTGTAAATTTTAACTTGTTTTAACATCATATGTTCATGACATCACACCTGATTATTTTTCAGGTGTGATGTTTTTTTTATATTCAACATAAAACTGAAGTTGCCTATGAAAAAAAAAATAATTGTATTATTCATTTCAAGCATTGCTTTAATCACATTTGTTTGGATGGCCAATCAATTTATTCATGTTGATGCAATACCTGATAAACCCTTCCAATCAAACTTATCAAAAAATCATGAATCAGACGATCCTACCATTCCACAAACATCCAAAAATAAAAAAGTTAGCGGAACGTCATCAGTTTCTGAAGGCAAACCCATTTCTTTTGCACAATTTATTGGGTATTCTTCAAAATTTGGCCCTTTGCCCAAATCATTGCAAGGAACAAATGTTGATGGCGAGCTGCTATTGGATGTTAATGGAAATCTTATTATATCCAATGGTCTCCGCAACCTTTTTGAATATTTTCTTTCTGCAAAAAATGAGGAGCCTCTTGATATCATTTTAGGACGTATTCGCGAATACATTCACAAGCAAATCCCTGATCAACCTGCCAGAGATGCGATTGCCATTCTGGATAGTTACATTTCATACAAAAAAAAACTTGAAGAGATTGAAAGTCCGGAAGGCCTTCAAGGCGAAGATTTGGGTACCCTTGAAGCCATTAAGGATGCTTTGGCACGTCGGATGTTGTTACGACGCCAGATGATGTCATCTGAAGTGGTAAATGCATTCTTTGGTGATGAAGAAACATATGATCAGTTTAATTTACAATTGATAGAAATCAAACAAAACAGTGTCTTGACACATGAAGCCAAAGAATCTGAAATTCTTGAACTTGAAAAAATGCTGCCAGAATCCATTCAGCATATTCGTCAGGAAGAACGTGAGCGTATCAATCGTGAGCAAATAATTGATGAAATGCGTAAAAATGGAAAATCTGAACAAGACATTTATGAATTCAGAAAACAAGAAATGGGCGAAGAAGCTGCAAAACGATGGCAAAAGCTTGAACAAGATAGAAAAATATGGGATAATAAAGTTGATTCATACATGAAAATACGAAACGAAATTACATCAGACCCCAACATGACATCCCAGGAACAAAAACTGGCCATTGAACGACTGCGTTTTGAATCCTTTGATGAATCTGAAATTAAACGAATCGAAGTTGAAGAGCGAATTCGTTTAGAAAATAACCTGAACAGTCAAAATAAACCGACTGACAAACAAAAAAAGGAGACGACAGAATGAAAAAAAAATTGAGTTTGTTTTTAATCTTGCTATCACTTTTTACAATGCTGCCATATATCTCATTTGCCGATGAGAATAAACCGGGGCTGAATGATGTTATTGAAATTTTACAAGTATTAGCTGGCGGTTATCAACCTCCGGCATTTAATGCGACAGGTACCTGGGCAGTACAAAGTTCGCCTGAAGGCGTTACCCGCACAGGCGAAGTTTTTTTGGATATGACCCCTGAAGGCAAAATAACCGGATATGCTGAATTAACGTCATTACCCGGTCTATCAAGTGTGAATGGACAGGTTCATGGTCTTTCTTTTGATCTGGAAATGATGTCCAAGTATGGTACCATTGTCGTTCATGGTGTTGCAAGTAGTGATGGTCAAAATATCAATGGTAATTTTTTCTTTAAAGAGAATGTTAATATAAACATTCTCTGGAATGGTTATCGCCAGACAACAACAACATCAAATGGAACTTATGATTATGACCCATTAGAAAACAAACTGATTTTGACATATGATGGTGTCAATCATCCATACAATGTCACCGATTTTACTGAAACATCTGTTAAACTGAGTTATCAAATATGGGAAAGAAATATACCGGGTGAAATTGATAGTTTTATTGGTGTTTGGAGAAATAATGCCGCATCAACAGAGACCATTATGACATTTAAAGAAAATGGCCAATTCTCAATTATTCAGATCCTCAATAAGTGACATTGAATTCATTCTATATCAAGATACTTCTGTCAATTGGAAGCGGTCTACTTTTGACCGCTTCATTCCCACCAATGAATTATTCCTTTGCAGCATTCATATGCTGGATTCCCTTATTCTTTGCGTTAAGAAATGCCAGTCTTAAAGCAACAATTTTATTATCGGTTACGACATGTCTCGTACATGAATTTATTCTTCTATCATGGATAATGCCAACATTAACAACCCATGCTAAATTTTCATGGGTATATGCATGCACGATAACGTTTGTCATCTCATGCATCATAAGCATATGGTTTATATGTTTTGGTGTTTTTGTTAATTTAACAGTGAGAAAACCCACTCATTTGTTTGTTTTGCCTTTTTTTTGGGTTGTGCTGGAATGGACAAGACAATTTGGTTCCCTGGCATTTCCATGGGAACTACTGGGATATAGCCAATATCGCTTTTTGCATTTGATCCAAATCGCTGATTGTCTGGGGGTTTATGGCGTTTCGGCTCTTGTCATGTTGATGAATGTATGCTTTTTTATTGTTTTGTTGTTTGGAATGAACATGAAATGGCAAAAAAGTCGCGTATCCAGGCATCTGGTATTTTATTCTCTGATGATTGCTACTATTTCACTAACCGCAACAATGATCTATGGAACAATACAAATTTCACAAATAGATCAAATAAAAGTAAAATCAAATCATCAATCGATAATGACTGTTCAACCTGCAATACCGCAACAAGAAAAATGGAAAGGTGAAAATCGTATTCCAATTACACAAAAAATGGTTCAACTCACTTATAGAGGTAGACAGGAATCTATAGCTCTTGTTGTCTGGCCTGAAACAGCTCTCCCCTATGCCTTTCATAGTAAACACAATCTGAGGCAATATGTATTGAATGCAATCAAACAAATGAATGTGGGGTTGCTGGTTGGATCACCCACATTTTTACACAATGATAATCAGATTAATCATTATAATTCAGCTTTGTTAATTGATCAAAAAGGAAACATAAAATCTCGTTATGATAAAGTCAAATTAGTACCATTTTCCGAATATATGCCCTTTCCTGTATTACACGATCTATGGCGATCTTTGGGCGCGCCAGATAACAAGTTTTTATCTGGATGTATTGGAGAGATTCATTTTTTTCATGAGCTTTCCATGGGGATTCAGATTTGTTTTGAAATTATATTTCCACGGCTTACGAGAAAAATGGTTAAAAATGGCGCGAATATACTGATCAATATCAGCAATGATGCCTGGTTTGGACAAACTGCCTGTCCATATCAACATTTTTCAATGGCTGTATTTCGAGCTGTGGAAAACAAACGTGCATTGGTAAGATGTGCCAATACTGGTATCAGTGGTATGATTGATCCCTGTGGGCGTATTGTTTCACAATCAAAACTCTTTGAAACCAATACAATGATTCATCATGTTCCCCTTCTTCACAAAAAAACAGTTTATTCCTGCCGGGGAGATATTTTTGTAGGGATTTCACTATTAATATCATTGATCGGGTGCATTCCCAAAAAGTCGGTTATGTTGCGAGTTTTACTAACTGATTGAAATACCACTAAATATAATAAATATAGCCATCTTTTTTACAATATAGCCATCTTTATTTACCTGAAAGCCGGATAAAGCGTACACGTTAATCTCAAAAAGAAGCGCTATCAATTTAAATTAATTGATAAAAACTGAATTTTTTAACATGTACGTATTTTATTTATACGTTCACGTTAAAAAAAACA
>Ga0272440_1001596_pt1 | contig 18429 bp, 8 predicted proteins | sample SSMMMBAug17_FD_192440 | JGI IMG/M metagenome (GOLD analysis project Ga0272440, IMG submission 192440) | Marine sediment archaeal communities from Little Sippewissett salt marsh, Falmouth, MA, United States - SSM-MMB-Aug17 | ecosystem: Environmental > Aquatic > Marine > Wetlands > Sediment ...
CATAGAGATATCTCTTTGATCTTTCCAACCTGACCTTCAATTTCTATCCAATCGCCTCTACGTAAATGCCTTCCAAAAATTAATGTAAATCCACTAACCATATTGGCTGCGATGTGCTGAAACCCTAGACCAACACCAATGCCAATCGCACCTGCAAAAACCATCAGTACTCTCAGGTCAAGTCCCATTACTTTCATGGAGAACAAAAGTCCAATACCTAATAACAGATAGTTTAAAAAAGTATTTAAGGCATATGCAAGGCCTGTATCAACACCAATTGATGGGTAAATACGATAGTCTAAATAAGCTCTTGACATTTTGGAAATATAACTAAAAATCAAAAAAATCAATACCACTTTGCAAAAAGACCACAGTGATATCGGTGTGATGCCAATATAAATAATCGGTAAAGACATTATTCGTTGCAAGGAATCAAAAATGCCTAGAAGTTTAAGAGAAATAACAGCTATTGTAATGACATTCGTGTATAAAATGATCTTGTATAATGTATTTGATAAAAAAACTGCTTCTTCAGATAGCGGGCTTTTACGTTTTTTCCAATGATCCAATCCACCGATCAGGATATGATATATCATCATCATGAACACATAAAAACCGGCAACTGCCCATGTTTTGACCCAGGCAACCTCTCCAAAACGCTTAAAGCCAAGGCACCAGAGTAAACCGGTCACTATTGTAAACGTTATGATAACAAAATAGTATTGATCCAGATATTTGATAAACATACGATATATTGAATATGGCAAATCAGGTAACAAAGAAAGAATGGCTTTTTTCTTACGTAACAAAAGTATCAAAATGCAGACAATGGAAATCGAAATAATAAACTCGAGAAGCGCTAATACGTCTGAAGGGATTTGGAAGGATTCTGCAGCCCAAAAAACAGACAATGCACCAGCAATATAAAGACTGATCAATGAAGATATTCGATAAATCGTCTGTCCATAAATTCGCGGAATGGTCAATAAATCTTGTAATAAACTTTCATATAAAAATTTTCGAAAAATAACCACAACAGCCCACAATCCTAATAAATTCCCAATGAGTAAAAACCAGGGCGCTTCATATTTAATAAATGCATTGATCAATAAAAAAGAAACGAATAACAACAAAGGGATAAACGATGCAACGATGATATTGATCAAAGACATAAAATAAGGGTATATGGTATGAGGTATTTTTGTTTTCAGCGGGATAATTGCGGTTTCAATCCGAATAAAAACACGTTCCTTACCAAAAAGGCTATACATAATTGCCACAATAAATATTATGACGATAATCGATCCCAAAAAGCCCAATAATTTGACCTGATCCAACAAATATTGAATTAATACCGGCAGGGTTGATGGCAGATTTAACAGCCAACGATAAATGGATTTGATTGTCAGTATATCCCATCCCAAAGGGGTATGTTCAAACAAAGATTTGGCTTTCGATTGGATTTCTTCACTCATGTTGACAGCTTCAAGCGCAATCTGATTACCAACATCCTCTGAAATTTGAACCGATATGGATTCATTTTTGGATGATTCAGAAGTATTTCCGGCATAGACCTCTGAACAAAAAACTGAGATAATAACAAGTAAAGAAATCATTACAATACGTTGATAAAAATACATTGTTTTCCCCTTATTAAAATAAAATGGATATTTGATGAAAGAACAATTATCGTATCTTACACAGTACGTCCGATTATAATAAACTCGGGACGCAGAGCATCCAGGATGCATTCCCACGCAGAGCGTGGGCATGAGAAAGCAAAAAATATGCCAGGAAAAACCAAAGTTGAACGATCATACATTGTTTTGGAAAAAAAGTTTTCCATTTTATGTATTACCACCATCAAAGTAAAAAGGTTCATTAATACGAAGTTTTATTAAAATCAAGATAGATTATAATATTTTTGAAAAAGATATCATTATCATTTGAAAATACGTATAAATTGATTGTTCATAACAGTAACAAAAGAATATTTATTAATTATTAGAAATAGCAATAAAAAGTTTACAATTTCAAAAAATAAAATAAGACATCGAAAAAAAATATTTCGTGTTTTGTCAACTTCATTCATAATAAAAAAAAATAAAACATGGCTGTCAAATCTAAACAAACCCATTTCCCTTTTTCCTTGACTGATTTAATATGATTATATACAGTTAGGGTTAATAAATTCCAATGGCATTTTCATAGGGGGGGATTCTAATTCCTTTTGAAAAACCGCTTGTTTGGGGCTTATGACCATGTATATGTATCGGGAAAACAAAATCCTGCTTTATATTGGTTCAAGTCCAATTCCGCTTGCTAACGCGCGCGGCTCTGAAAATTTGGTTCAAGTCCAATTCCGCTTGCTAACGCGCGCGGCTCTGAAAATTTGGTTCAATGCAATTCCGCTTGCTAACACGCGCGGCTCTGCAGCTTTTAATCTGAGCCGCGCGCGTTAGCAAGCGGGACTGTACTTGAAGCAAATATCAAGCAGGTTTTCCGAAGACGCACAAAAGTTAGGCTAATCGAAAATTTGCCCGAAGGGCACTATGTACAAGTTGTACATACGCTCTCTTGTTTGTTAAAATGGAAAGGGAGTTAAAAAATGCATTCATATCAAACAATCTTAACGATCATCATCTTACATTTGTTAACATTGCCATTCATCGCCAATGCGCTGGATTCAGATCGTCCGCATGGAATCGAATCGGATAATGAACAGACAATTGTAACTGGTGACTCAATTTATACCATTTCAGGTGGTACATCCTCTGGACATAATTTATACTATGGTTTTTCAAAGTTTCATTTACACAAAGGTGAACAGGCAACCTTTACAAGTGGAAATGGCATTGAAAATATTATTGGCAGAATATCAGGTGGAAAGTCCTCATGGATTAATGGCACAATCTCAGCCGACGCTGATTTATACTTACTGAATCCATCAGGTTTTATTTTTGGTCCGGATACAGTTTTAGATCTGACAGGCTCATTACTTGTCAGTACATCAGATCGCCTACTGTTTAATGATCAAACTTATTTTTCAGCAACCCCAGATTTATTGGAAAACTATCCAGACAGCCAACCAGTGGGAGTAGAGTTTACAGAAAACTGTTCCTTTTCACCCATTATCATTAACAGTGCAAGACTAGAAATGAATGCAAATCAAAATCTTAGCTTGATTGGTGGTGAATCTCATCCTGCATCATTAATCAATCACCTACAGGATTCATCACCAGGCATACAAATACAAGATACACATATTCAGGCGCCAGGAGGAACTATTCAAATTGCTTCTATATCATCTCCTGGCGCCATTCGCCTGAACTATTGGCAAACATCAGAGCAAACAATAGAAACACCTGGAAATATCATGATTTCAGGCGACAAACTTTTCCAAACTGGCGGCCAACAGATTGAAGATTCTGGGCATATTTTCATCTTTGGTGGACTGTTTTATGGTGATAACACCGATTTCAGTACAGCTTCCAAAGGAGATTCAGGAGATATTCGTATCAATGCCAAGAATATGGTACTAAAAAATAGCAGCCGCCTGGATTCACAATCTTATGGCAATGGTGATGGTGGAGATATACAACTTAATCTTTCAGGTCAATTAAACATGTCCGAAAGCACGATTCAAACCAATGTCACATCAAATGATAGTGGAAATGCGGGCGATGTTGAAATACGTGCTCAAAATATGCAATTTGATGATGCTTCACTTATTGCAACAGAAACATCGGGTATCGGTTATGCCGGTAAAATTAACCTGATAGCACAAAATAATATTACCATCACAGGCGGAAGTGAAATTCTCTCGAAATCTCGAAACAATGCCACAGGTAATGCAGGCAGCATTATTTTGGATGCACCTCACATTCAAATGAATACATCAGCGCTTATTTCTGCTGATACTGATGGTACTGGCGATGCTGGCGAGATTGAAATACAAGGCATTAAACTGTCTTTAGCTGGCAAATCAACAATTTCTTCCTCATCAAACAATGCAAGGCAGGGCGGAAATGCTGGCAATATTGAGCTTCAATTATCTCAGTTGCTTTTAATGGATGGTCAGGAAACATCTATTCAAACCAAGAGCTATGGACAGGGTGCAGCAGGCCGCATTGATATTACATCTCAAAATGTTTTTTTAGATCATGGAGCCAATATATCGTCATCCGGAACAGGCAGTGAAGCCAATGCCGGTGATGCTGGCACCATTAATATTTTTGCAGATAATTCCATTCGATTGAGAGATCACAGCCAGCTCGCAACCTTGTCAAAATATGCTGGAGGAGGTACAGTTAATGTTCAATCCGGTCAATTGCTGTATCTTTCAGACAGTACAATCAATACAAGTGTATTGCAAGGTTGGCGTAGTGGTGGTGATATCTTTTTGAAATCACAAGTGATGATTCTGGATGACAGCACCATCCATGCACAGGCAGAAAATGGGCCTGGCGGCAATATCCTGATTCAATCCCAGCAATTGCTGGAAGCATCAGGAAACACAATTAGTGCATCATCACGCCTGGGAATTGATGGACGTGTTGATATTGAACAGCCGACATCAGATATCAGCATGGATGTCAGTCAGCTGCCAGATCAGTTTTTGGATGACCGCGCACGTCTTGCTGATGTTTGTGCGGCACGTTTTCATAATAATGTTAGTATTTTTTCTTTGGAGGGCAAAGGTGCATTGCCCACAGCTTACAATGATTGGATTCCGGGTTCTGAAATTACCTATGAACGACCGGATATTCAATTCCAACACATCCCTGATCGCTCCCAATATTTAGATCCTTTATGTCCTTTCACTGATAATGAAACAAAGGAAGAAAATTCGTCTGAATAACAAACAATAGGAGATGACGTGGAAAATAGAAACTATTTTCGGGTTATTTTGATTATTGGACTGATCGCATCATGCGGGTCAAATATGTATGCCCAGGATCATGTTTTTTTTGATATGGATAACCGGCTTTCTGACAGGCCGCCATCTTTTTTAGACCATTTATCCCCTTCAACACCCAAACAGCCATCAAGGATATCTGGGATGCCTGATATTCCTGTCAGAAAATTTCGTATTCAGGGCAATGCCTTATTTTCAGGCTATGATGAAAGTTTGCGATCAATTCTTGCCATGTATCGCATTTCAAAGAAAGCTCTTAATAGTTGGAAGGGCATACCGGCCAGTGTTAATCTTACCCTTGAACAAATTGTAGATCGTTCTTTTATTGATGAAGATCAATTTCGGCAAAGCCTTCAATCAATTCTTTCACCAAGTGATTATCTGGTTTATCAGAATTATATTCTGACGCATGCATCTTTATATAAAAATAATCGTATTTCGCCAGAGTCCTTACATGATGTTAAACGTCGTTTAACAACCTACTATCAAAAACGCGGTTATATTAATAGTATCGCAATAATACCTGATCAAAAAGTTATTGATGGTATTATTCACATTAAGGTCATTGAGGGACGTCTGACATCTATCCAGATATTTGACAATAAGCACGTATCCACGACATACATTATTGACAGACTTGAGCCAGTAATGGAAAAGAAAGGACGCATTCTAAATGTTTATGAATTGGAAAAATCGCTCCAAGAATGTATACCATTGCTTACACGTAATCCACGCATCAAAAAAATTGAAAACCGCCTGATGCCAGGCATATCCATGGGAGAGGCCACCCTTGAAATACATGTAAAAGAAGAGCGTATCATGCAACTCAAACTTAATGCAAATAATCATCATTCTCCAGCTATTGGCTCATATTGCGCTGAAATTGGTTTTCGTCATTTGAATCCATTGGGATTTGGCGATGCCATTCATTTTCAATATGGCATGACAGAGGGTTTGGATGATATGGCTTTCAATTATCATTTTCCAATTACAACGCGCGCGAGTTTAATACTGGCAGCAGATCGGAGTGAATCAGTCATCATTGTTGATCCCATTGACCAATTTGATATCACCAATGAAGTCACACGATTTTCAATGGGCCTAAAATGGCCATTTTTTCAAAGATTATCACATAAGTTCTCTATGACAGTTCGCCTGGAAAGACTGCATTCCAAAACAACCATTGAAGGCAATAATCCTTTGGAATTGGGAGGGGCTGATGAGAATGGGGAATCAGATTTGTGTATTGCTCATTGTATTCATGAATGGATCCATCGGAGCAATAATCAGATTCTTGGCATTCGATCCACAGCAAGTTTTGGCCTTGATGCTTTTGATGCCACGATTAACGATAATGGTCCAGATGGACGATTTGCCACCTGGCTTATCCAAACACAGTATCTTAGACATCTTGATTATTGGGATAGTGAAATAATTGCACGCCTGGATGTGCGATATTCCAATAAGCAGTTAATGCCATCACAAAAATTTGCCTTAGGGGGTGCAGAAAGTGTTCGTGGATACAGGGAAAATCGAATGACATCAGACGATGGACAATTATTTTCTTTTCAAGTACAAAAGCCCCTGATACGACTTCCCATATCTGGACTGAGCCAGACCACTGAAGATGGTTTTCTTATTGGCGCATGTTTTTTTGATTATGGCAGCGCTCATAACGTTGATGATGTCGATCCAACACCCAATAATATTTCCAGCATTGGTACAGGATTGCATTGGCATATCAATTCAGGAATTTTTGCAAAAATATACTGGGCATATGCCTTACGTGATCTTGAAAAGCCTGAGCAAGATGATATTCAAGATGATGGTATTCATTTTCAGTTGCAAATGGTTTTGTATTAAACTGACATATTCAACGAATGGGGAAAGCAAGTTACATTTTTGTTGAAGGCAAACATTTTCCCCTAAAACGTTAGGTTATTATCAAAACTTTCTTAAGCAATATATGTGGCACAGGCATCGTCAGATTCCCAGGCAACCACACGGCTCACTTTCACATCAGGTATATCTAATTTTTTATCCAGAGCTGTTGCAATATAGCGGGCAATATTTTCTGAAGAAGGACTATCTTTCTTGAAAAAATGAACTTCATTTAAAAACTGGTGATCCATTGTATCAAGAATTTGGTCAACTTCTTTTTTTAGAATTGCAAAATCAATCACCATTCCAGAATTATCCAAACGTTCTCCCTGAACAATTACCTCAATTTTCCAGTTATGGCCATGAAGGTTTTCACATTTGCTCTTGCTTAATGGTAATTGATGTGCTGCCGCAAATTTACGAATAATTTTAAGTTCATACATGCCTATCCACCTTTAAGTATTTTTTTCAAACGTGTGGTTATTTTGCTATCTTCAAGTTTTGCATAATCCCGCAATAGTTCTTCCTGCTTGCTACTGACACTCGTTGGTATTTTGACTTGAATATGAACAATCATGTCACCGCGGCCATATCCTTGTAAAGATGGAATGCCTTCGTTTTTCACGCGAAAAATATCACCGGGTTGTGTTCCTTTTGGGATTTTAATGGTTGTTTTCGCTTGAAGGGTAGGCACTTCAATTTCATCACCAAGAATGGCCTGTACAAATGATATGGGTACGTTACAAATAATATCGGTATTTTTTCGTTCAAAAATATCATGCGGATTGACATGAATAAAAATATATAAATCGCCATTTGGACCGCCTTTTGAACCACCTTCGCCCTCGCCAGTTAAACGCAAACGAGATCCACTATCAACGCCTGCAGGGATTTTGACTGATACTTTCTTCTTAACACGTATCTGGCCATTTCCGCGACACTCTGGACATGGATGAGATATTGTTTTTCCTTCGCCGCGGCAATGCGGACAGGTTGTTCGTACAGTAAAAAAACCCTGGTTTCGGGACATTTGGCCTGTTCCTTGACATGCATGACAGGTTTGTGGACTGGTTCCAGGTTCACTGCCACTTCCTTGACAATAACTGCATGTATCCATTTTGGCAATTTCAACTTCTTTACTAGTACCAAAGGCAGCTTCCATAAAACTCAGATTAAGATCATATCGAAGATCAGAGCCACGCTGCCCTCCACCTCTTGATCGCCGACCAAATCCGAAAAAATCTTCAAAAATATCTCCAAAACTGGAAAAAATATCTTCAAATCCACTAAATCCTGAAAAACCGGTTCCTTCAAGCCCTTCATGTCCATATTGATCGTAAATTTGTCGTTTCTTGGGATCTCTTAATACCTCATACGCTTCAGAAGCTTCTTTAAATTTGTTTTCAGCTTCTTGATCATTTGGATTTCGATCAGGATGGTATTTAAGTGCCAATTTGCGATATTTTGCTTTTATTTCAGTGTCGTTGGCTTCTCGACCAACACCGAGAACCTCATAATAATCTCTTTTTGTCCCCATAATAGTTACCCAATATAATTATTTAATTATTTAATTATTTGCATTTCTTGCATGATCAACCTAACTATGTTAGACATCAGCTTGCTATGCGATTGAAACTTTTTCATAAATCGTCTGGTAATTTACATTATTTTTATTTTAATGCACGATTTGAGGTTGTCAATGGACAAACATGAACTCCCTTTTATTCAGGATATGTTTGAAGCTATTGCGCATCGCTATGATCTGTTAAATAGGACGCTCAGTCTTAGACAGGATATCATATGGCGCAATAAGTTGGTTCAAGCGCTTGACCTTTCAGGACACGAAAGTATATTGGATGTTGCATCTGGCACAGGTGACGTTGCCCTAACTATCTGTCAACAATATCCAGCAGTTCATATTCACTGTATTGATTTTTCAGAAAATATGCTTCAATTCGCAAAACAAAAAATTATCGCATCACAATGTTCATATATCCAAACAGCCTGTGCCGATGCCTTTAATTTGCCTTATCCAAAAAAAAATTTTCATGCGATTACCATGGCTTTTGGTATACGAAATATTGTTAATAAACAAAAAATGCTGGGAACATTATATCAGCATTTGATTCCAGGTGGCCAGTTATTGATTTTGGAGTTGACTTTGCCTGAAATAAAGGTGTTAAAAAATATCTATTTACTTTATTTTAAAAAATTATTGCCATTAATTGGTCGGATGGTTTCTAAGAGTACCTTTGCTTATCATTATTTGCCAGATTCTGTGATATCATTTCCATCTTCAATGACTTTTTCAAAAATGATGAAAGCTGAGGGTTTTAAGGACGTAAAATGGTTACCGATGACAGGTGGAATTTGCACCTTATTTGTGGGAAGACGGCCAGTTTACTAATGACTTAAACCTGCTTTGTATGCTCTTTGTAATTTCAATCAATCCAATGTATGCGGATAGTCTAATACAGTTAAAGGCAAATAATTCCTGGAAATTTCTGCATAACGATACAATGAATCTTTAATTTCCATGGGATTTATGCCTTGTTTTTGCAGATGATGCTTGACCACTTTCAAGGTTTTTGTTGTTTGAAGTTTTGAAACAATTCGAATAACTCTCGGGCGTGCTGGTTTTGATAAATGTTTACACACATGGATAAATAATGCATGGCCATCGAACATCATTCCATGCCTGATTTCCAACGCAGCAACACCAATACGACCTTCACGCCCGAGTAATTTGACACCATATACCGATACATTTGCCACAAATGGAATATCCGCCAAAACATTTTCTACAAGTCCTGTAGAAATGTTTTCACTTTTCCATCGAAATGTATCGCCGATTCTGTCAACATACCAATAATCACCATCTTTGTCTTTTTTGAGCAGATCTCCTGAAACAAACCATGAATCACCTGAACTAAATACATTGTGTATGATTGTGCGTTTCGTTTCATTCTCATCCAAATAACCATCAAAATAGCCAACCGGATGAGATTTATCAATTTTTGAAATTAAAACACCGGCTTCATTGGTTTTGCATGGAATTACGTTTCCATGATGATCTTTAACAATTTTTCCATTGATAACATCATATTGAATCAGAACGATTCGTCTGGGATCATAAATGGGACGTCCCACAGAACCAATTTTTTTGCCATTCAGATTGGCCAGAATCAGATTTCCTTCAGTGGAAGCATAAAACTCTATCACCTGTGATGGTTTAAAACGTTTTAAAACAGTTTCCCAAACATTTTTCTGCATGCCATTTCCAATAAACAATCGAACTGAATGTTGATGATCCTTTTCACTGGTTGGCAAGTTGTTCAGATAGCGACACATTTCACCAATATATCCAACGACAGTCACACCATATTTACGAACGTCATCCCAAAATGAATGAGTTGAAAAACGTGGAGATATTGCCAGTCGTGATCCACCAATAATTGCTCCACCAACAAAAATTAACATTGCTGATGCATGATACAGGGGTAAACAACAATAAATGGTATCCCTGGGTTTTAAATTGCCACCCGCCGCTGATGCCAAAGCTGCCAGACACCATCGGCGATTGGTTATTTTGACTGGTTTTGGAAGTCCTGTAGTTCCAGATGTAAAAATGAGCATGGCGATATCATCTGCAAAGCCAGGATTCAATGGATAAGGAAATTCAAAACAATCCATATCAGTCTGTATATAGCTATCTAAATGCACTATATGTGCAGGGACAGGGAATTCAATATCTCCATAAATATATGTGATATCCACTAAAATTTGGGTATCTATAACGTTGATATGATTTGCATCAATGATTAACTTTTCAATCTTTGATGCTGCCAAAGCCTGATTCAGAGATTGACCCCTCAAGTCTTGATTTAATAGTACAGCCACAGCCCCAATCCTGTTAAGTGCAACAACAGTGATCAAAAAATTCGGATGATTATTCATAAAAATACCCACATGCATACCCGGCGTGAATTCCAATTGAACGAGAGCGGTTAACAATCGATTGACCTGGTCATCAAATTGAGAATACGAGTAGGATTTGCCTTCCCATAACAAAAAAACAGATTTTGGAAGTCTTTCTGCCTGTTCAGACAGCGCCTGGGATATACTCATTGCCCCTGCATTGTCTTTTAACTGCCAGATTTTTGCCAGACGAGGCAACTGCCATTGCATGACATCAATCATTTCGGCAAATTCTAGCCAGACATTTCCCATTCGATTCCAGATAATATCGATGAAATTGGTTGCCAGATCATACAGCGGACTTATGGGATTGTTTTCAGAAGGCAGATTGATCAATCGATTATCATTTTTTATGGGCACAAAATTGTCGGCATCACCCCCTTGATCAAGAAAAGACATCCACTGAAATACAACAGGCCACGTAATATTGAGAGATTTTGAACCCACTACCAGACCAAAATGTCCGGTGCTTAACTCCATTTCAAAAATTTTGGCACTAACTGCAGCTTTATTAATTGCACGCACAGAAGCCGGGCGTCCGAAAGTATCCCTTGATCCCACAAAGTACAAAATTGGAATTTGAATATCAGAAAGGCTGGTTGCATGGTTATCGATAATCAGTCCGCCGGCAAACATTCGATTATTTACAATTAAATCATCAACAAAACTTCGCATGGCTGGTCCAGGCCAGGCAACAAAACCCTCACCCCCCAGGAATCGGCGCTGAATCTCACGCCGCTTCAATGCATCACGATCGTCCAATATGGAAAAAAATTCAAAAAAATTTTTGATTTCTTTTTGAGCACTTAGCAGTTTAAACCCTGTACTGGAAAGAGCGCCAGAGATACCATTGATAAATCGAATGGGAGTTGTTAGCAGATAACTGCTTTTTTGAATAATATGCTGGGCAACATCATTTCGGATATTGGGCAGATTGCGATGGATGTCCACCGGGCTGCCGAAAGTAATAATTGATGATATTCCTTTATTCTTGCGATATGCGGCTGTAAGGTAAGCAAATATTCCACCTTGAGAATAACCGGCCAGATGAACATCTTTATGTATAAAATTATCAATTTGATCAATTGCATGGCTTACAGCAATAATATGATCATCTAATGTTCTTTTCATGCCATCTTTTTCTGTTTCAGGAGCACCGAAATCAATTACCCAAACATCAGCACCTTGCGCTTTAAGAAAACTGACCACACTTAATTCGGGTGACATATCATAAATTTCTGCAGCTAACATCAGCGGAGGTACTAAAAGTATTGCTGGCTTATCATCCTTTTTTTGAACATCACCATGATCCAAATAACGACGCAATTTAAATACAGGTTCTTCATGAACAACCATGAATGGTGAGTGGTAGGGTACGCTGAATCGTCCTTCCCACAGCAAAGTTAGGACATTTTCCGTGCCTTTTCTGACATAATGAAAGTGTCTTTGTATTTGACGTATCGTTTTGACTACTTTTTTTGTTGGGGGTATCATATGTATACTCCAAGAATTAAATGTAAAACTTTCAATGATACAATTGTTTTACAAAAAAATATGATATTGCATGAATAAATACGTTATGAATGCTCTGAAAGTAATTTATCCATATGCGTCAATCCGACAAGTCGGATCTGTCCAATTTGTCGAATTGGTTGGATTGGGAGTTTATTCTTTACAGCGCTCTTCATGGGTTTGACATAAACATAATATTTGACATAATATAATGTGTCTGATAGTTATTTAATAAGATATTACATAGAGGATGAGGGATTTGTCAATTATCATTTTTGATTTATTCTTGGGTTACTATGTTTTTCACCCCAGAGATGTCCTGATTCAAGCAGCACATTCTCTATAAAAAAGGAGCTTTCATCCATGAAAAAAATAAAATTATTCAAACAATCACTTGTAAAACAATTCATGTTTTCTATATTATTGATAATTATCTTCAGTTCAACAACAGCTGCTCAGAATCCAGAAATAAGTAAACCCATCATGCTTCACCTGAACAGTTATTCCTTTGACCCTTTACAAACGCAGCCACAAACCCCAGCTATTTTTGCCAAAACTTCTACAACAAATCAAGCGCAACGTTATTTTATCATTCAATTTAATGCTCCTATTCAACAACGCGATCACAACATGATGGAATCAATGCAGATTCGTGTTTATGACTATATCCCTGATTTTGCATTTATCGTCCGAATGCCAGAATCAATGTGCCAGATCATGTCAAAAAAGCCTGGTGTCCGCTGGGTCGGGCACTATGGTCCAGAATTAAAAATTTCTTCCCATTTAGCAGCCAGAATATCAACAGCTTCACCCAAAACATTATCTTCAAAAAAAATAATGCTTCGAATCAATATCTTTCCGGATGAAAACATATCAGATATTTATCAAAATATGATACGACTGGGTAGAATAACCAATCGTTATCAAACCAAATGGCAAATAAGTTTTCAGCTTGAAACAACTTTAGTGAATATGCCGAAACTTTTGCAAATACAAGGTATTAAATGGGTTTGCCCCTTACCTCGCTGGCAACTTCTAAATAATGTTGCTTCCAGTATTGTACATGTTTCACATGTAAGAAATCGTTTTGGACTCTATGGAGAAGGACAGATTGTGGGTATATGCGATACAGGATTGGATCAGGGAAAAAAGAAACCCGAATCTTTGCATGATGATTTTGAGGATGGTTATGGTCACTCCAGGGTGAATGAATTATTTAATCTGACACAAAGTTTTTTTAATGATAGCCCTGATGATATTTTTTCAGGTCATGGAACCCATGTAGCCGGCTCAATATTGGGAAATGGCTATCTTTCAGGGAGTCATCCAGGGATGAACTATTTTCCACAAACGTCATATGCTGGCATAGCTCCCAAAGCCCACCTTGTGTTCCAGGCTGCTGAAGATTCAAATACTGGAATGCTGCTTGGGTTGATACTTGACTTAAACAAGATCTTTGAACAAGCCTATTTAGCTGAGGCACGCATACACAGTAACTCATGGGGCGCTGCGACAGCCAGTACGTATTCCAGTGAATGTTCAGACGTTGATCAATTCATGTGGGAAAACAAAGATTTTTTAATTGTATTTGCAGCAGGAAACAGTGGTGTTGATTTGGATCATGATGGTCGAATTGATCCATTTTCCATTTGTTCACCAGCTTCATCAAAGAATTGTCTGACTGTTGGCGGCTCAGAAAGTGTCAGGACAAATGAAGGCTATACCTGTGCATGGGGAGATTGCTGGCCGAGCTTGTATGCAAGTGATCCCATCGCATCAGATCATCTGGCTGACAACCAGAATGGCATGGCTGCTTTTAGCTCAAGAGGGCCCACCCTTGATGGCCGTTTTAAGCCAGATATTGTTGCACCAGCTACCAATATTATTTCTGCCCGCTCATCAAAAGCAAGCCTGAGGGGATGGGGTTTATGTTCAAATAAACATTATTTTTACATGGGCGGAACCAGCATGGCGACACCCATTGTATCTGGAATAGCAGTACTGATGCGTGAATATCTTGTAAAAATTGGCATTGAATCACCATCATCCGCGCTGATCAAAGCAGCACTTCTCAATGCAGCTGATAGCATGGAATCAGGTCAATATGGCAAGAGTATGTATCAAGAAATCCCTGACATCAATCCCAATAATGTAAATGGATGGGGTTTGATCAACCTGGAAAATGGGGTTTACCCAACATCACCCTTATCCATCGTCTATAAACACGATGCAAAACTCAGTACAGGTGAAACTATAACCTATTATTTTGAAAATCTTGATGCCCGGTATCCAATAAAAATTAATCTTGTTTGGACAGATTATCCAGGAAGCCCAGTATCACAAGGCGGTCTGGTCAATGATTTGGATTTACATGTGATAGGGCCGGATGATCAAATACATTATCCAGACAATGCTATGAATCAGAATATAATTAAGAGCATTCAGTATGACTATGGGTTTCCAGTATTTTTATCTGACCAGCCCATTTGCGCCATGCGTTTTACATTGGAAAAAACGCCTGCTTTTTTAGATGCTGTTTCAATCTCTATGGCCAATTCTGATGCAATTCATGATGATATCTGGATTCGTGTCTACAACATTTCAGATAGAAATCACCAACCTGAAACTGTACGCTATGAAAAAAAATATCAATATTTACCATCAGGATGGACCACAATTCCCATTGATCATGTTGAAATTCAATGCAATGATTTTTTGGTCGCTATTGAAAAAAATAACCCAGATATTCAAGTTGCCACAGATTTTTTTTCAGATTCAGCCAGAGGAATGACACGTGAAGGAAATCAATGGAAGTCCACAGGTGAGGCTTATTATATTCGTGCCCATATTCGCCAACAAAATCATTCTACTGATTACGATCGTGTTAACAATAGCGTTAGTATTCATCTGGTCAGCCCACAGCGCGGCGCTTACCAGGTTGATATTTCGGGTTATAATGTACCCTATGGGCCGCAACCATTTGCCCTTGTCGCAAATGGCGCAATACGTGAAGCGCCACCACAAAAATCCTTTAGCATTTATATGCCACAATCATTAAAGGAAGGTGATGGAAAATTGATTCAAGCGGGCATGGTATCCATACAAACACCAATGGCGCATGACATGACAATCTATTTGACATCATCTGACTTTACTGAAATTATCGTTCCCCAGCACGTTATTCTACCTGCCGGGCAGAATAATGTGCGATTTGATGTTCAGGTTGTTGACGATCCTGCTGAAGATGGCAGACAGACAGTTATTGTTGAAGCTCGGGCCCAAGACTATTTTCCAGCAAGCATATCGGTTACAGTTGATGACAATGATGCAAAACCTGTATTACAAGTTACACCAGACAGTATTATTGTCCCACATATTGCTGGTACTGCTGAATTTGTTGTCTCAAACGCTGGAACTGGCCAAATGGAATGGCATTCAAATGTAGATTCCGACTGGTTAAGCATCATTGAAGGGCAGCATGGTTTTGATACTGGTATGATAAAAATTGCATATCAGGGAAATCAGGGGCATAGGCGCATGGGATACCTGACTGTTCAACTAAAAAATATTGCTGATAGCGTTCAAAAGGTTACGATTCATCAAAAAAGCGAAAAAATTGAAACCATGCTTTCACCATCTGATGGATATCGTTATGATTATTTTGGGTATGCAACAAGTATTTTTAAGTATCAGGCAGCCATTGGCGCTTATAAACACGACCACGTTAAAACAGATACAGGCGCAGTTTATGTTTATTCATACATAGATTTAAGTTGGCAAATGTCGCAAAAAATTGTTGCGCATGATGGTGATCGCCAGGATTATTTTGGATCTTCAGTTTCAATTCATGATAATAAATTGGCTGTCGGTGCTTATAATGTTGATGATACCGCTTATGCAGCAGGTGCGGCCTATGTTTTTGAAAAAAATGACGACCAATGGATAAAAACTGCAAAACTATTTGCATCTGATGGCTCTGTCAATGATTATTTTGGTCATTCTTTGGCTATTTATAATAATAATATGATTGTTGGCGCATACAAAGCCGATGCCTTTGGAAATGATAGCGGTGCTGCCTATGTATTTGAAAAGATTGGAAGTAAATGGGAAGAAACATACAAATTATTACCTGAAAAATTGGAGAGGTATGATTATTATGGATATGCCACAGCCCTCTCAGATAATCATATCATTGTTGGCGCTTATGGTGATGATAATAGAGGCACTTGCTCAGGTGCTGCTTATATATTTGAAAAAAACAATAATCAATGGAAACAAATAACCAAATTAATTCCTGATGCTGCCAAAACAAATGATTATAGTGGATATAGTGTTGATATTTCAGATCAATATGCAGTTTTAGGCGCATATAAGGCAGATATAAAAGGCCCCAATGCGGGTGCAGCTTATGTATTTGAAAAAAAACATAATAGATGGCTGGAAATAAAGAGTTTGTATCCCTGGTCTGCAAAAGGATACGACTATTTTGGGGCATCGGTAGCGATTGCCGGTGATTATATTATTGTTGGTGCATATGGAGATTCTAAAAATGGCCGGCTGGCAGGTGGCGCTTATGTTTTTCAATTAGTTGATGGTATTTGGGAAGAATATGTTTATATCACTGCATCTGAAGGCCATCCAAGTGACAAATTTGCATCATCAGTCAGTATTTCTGATACAGGCGATGCACTTATTGGCGCTTATGGTCATGATACCAAAGGGAGTAAATCTGGTGCGGCATATATTTATTCTGTTTTTGCAATGAACCCGGGCCAGTCAGCTGTAAAACCCAACACTGCATTGCTTCGACAAGAAAAAAATGTCAAAAATGATTCAGTCAAAAAAATTCATTATTCCAAAATGGATATTCAAAAAGGCAGTTTTACGCATAATGGATCAGTTTTTTCTGACATTTATACAAAACATGCTCCTGTAATACATTATAAACTCATTCCGGAGCTGGGAAACCGAGTAAAAAATCTCAAAGCTTATATTTCTGATTCGTGGACAGATTTAAGCTCCTTGTCTGTTACAGCATATCTGTTTAAAAATGGACAATGGCATTTTACAGATTCAGTTTCTTTGAATGATAAAGGTGAGTTTGACATAGATATCACAAAGCAACCGGGTGATCATATGACAAGAAAAATAGCGTTATTTGTTCTTCCTGATACATACGAACATCACTGGCCTAAAGCAATTGAGAGTTTACCTGATCAATGGTTTGTAAAGCCTTTTTTATCGGATATTATTCAAAGAGATCAATAAGAAATATAGAGCAAAATTAGAGCGCATCATTCAAAAAAATTTTTTTAACTTTCATCTGTATAGTGCGTTTTTGGGTTTTGTTCAGATTTGGGAACATAAAGTTCGCCCTTACATTCATTCTCGGGCATCGCCTTGATCTCGGTTGTTGAATACAAACAAAAAGTAATGTTCAACTTTTTGGGGATGCGCCCTCGAAACTGTATCAGCAAATCATAACAGAATATACTCCTAACTGGAAATGGAAATGTTTGAGATGCTTAAGAAAAATGTACGTTTTTCGTTTTTTCTTGCATGAAAAGTGGAGTTGAATTGGAAGAAAAATGAAATACCTCAATTAACCCCGCCATGAATTCATATCCGCAGACATGTTTTTATTAATACCAGCCGGAAAGTTGTTTAATCTATGAATATTTCAAGGATGCATCAGTTGCTTTAAGAACGAAAATTTTTAGAAATGCTGGTTGTTAAAAAGGAGATTACAATTGTATTTTGTTAAATTCCAACTGGTTGACATAGTAATAATAACCTTATATTTTTTTATGGTTGCCCAGTTATCCTATATTAATTTATCAAATAAAAATCGCGTAGTCGTTACCTTTTTATTACTATTATCTTTTGTTATGAAAATTATTATTGGATTTGTGTTGAATGAAAATGCATTTAGAGCTTTAAAGCATCGGTCTCTTTTTTCCGAATATGATGCGACAAATTATTATTTGCAATCGGTCTATAATGTTGCAACACAAAATACTTTTATACCTGAGTTACATTGGTCAGTTGCAGATCCAGGTTTCAATATCATGTTGTATTGGGTTGGAAAAATGTATTCATTTTGTTTTCAGGGATTGAACATTTCGTATTTTCATTATATA
>Ga0272440_1001597_pt1 | contig 18425 bp, 12 predicted proteins | sample SSMMMBAug17_FD_192440 | JGI IMG/M metagenome (GOLD analysis project Ga0272440, IMG submission 192440) | Marine sediment archaeal communities from Little Sippewissett salt marsh, Falmouth, MA, United States - SSM-MMB-Aug17 | ecosystem: Environmental > Aquatic > Marine > Wetlands > Sediment ...
GATGAATAAGATGAATTAAAAGTGTCTCATTTCATCTTATTCATCTTCTTCAGTGTAATCCTGGTTCAAAAAAGAATAGCATTTACTCTTTCTGAAATGAGGAACTTATTATCCGAGATTTCCTAAGAATAATTTCTTAGATATACCCGAAAATTTAAGATCGCTTATTTATTTATAGTTCTAAATATCTATCTTCTATTTAACAGTATTCATGATAAATAAATTTAAGATTTCATGTTGTCAACGATATTTTCATGTCATATGTTAAGTAAATTTCCAGAGAAGAAAATACCAAATATATTCAAATTCCGGAAACAAAAATTTAGACATGTCTGAACTTGTTACCGGTTATTTGAATGAGATCAGGAGTATTCTCAATGCAAAATCAAGACATTTATTTTAAGGCATTTCATGCTGCTGATATTGGCACCTGTATTACTGACAAAAATGGGCTTTTTGTCGAGGTTAACAATGCCTATTGTAAAATATATGGATATAAAAGAGAAGAATTAATTGGCAAGCATTTTTCTATGGTTGTCCCAATAGATAACCGACAGACAGCATCAAAGTTACATGATGATTTCTTTACCAGTGAAAACGAAATACCCCAGGAATGGTTAGTTCAGCGCAAGGATGGCCGTCTGTTGAATATATTTGTATCTGCCGGCCTGATTGTCTCGGACAATCAGGAAAGGTATAAGGTGACAAAAGTCACTGATATTTCAGACCTGAAATCAAAAGAACAATTAATTTTGCGTATGGGACGAATTATTGATCAGGTGAATCATGAAATATTTATGGTTGAACCAGATAATTTCCAAATAATTCAAGCCAATAAAGGGGCGCGTGAAAATTTACAGTATTCAGAGCATGAGCTCAAAAAGATGTATCCCTGGGATCTGACACCAGAAGTATCCAGAAGTCACTATATCTCTCATTTGAATGCTTTGATAGATAAAAAACAGAAATGGATCAGCTTTGAGACGTCTCATTGTCGAAAAGATCAAACCACCTATCCTGTAGAAATAAAAATTCAATATGTATCAAGTGATTTATCAAATATTTTTATATTTATTGTTCAGGATATTTCAGAACGAAAAGCAATTTTATCCCAACTCATACAAAACGAGATACAGTTGAAAGAAGCCCAGAAACTGGCTCGTATTGGCAGTTGGAATTGGGATATTGTTTCTCATAAAATAAGCTGGTCTGATGAAACATATCGCATTTTTGGATTGGACCCCAACAAAATATCTATAGATTATCAAAAATATATCAGCATGATTCACCCTGAAGATCGAAAAAAGCTTCGACACGCAATTGATCAAACATTGAAATATGGGCATAAATACAGTGTAGAACATCGCATTGTCATGGGTGATGGTACCATACGCTATGTTCATGGATTGGGCGACATTGAGTATGATCATCAGGGGAATCCCTTTAGAATGTTTGGCACTGTTCGTGATTTGACAAAAGAAAAACAAACGCAAAAGTCTCTCAAGACTTTCAATGCGCTGCTTGAGCAAAGCATTCATATTATTTTTATTACAGCGCCTGATGGCACCATTGTATTTGTCAATCCCACGTTTGAAAAACTTACCGGTTATGTCAGCGATGAAATCATTGGTCAGAAATCTGATATTTTGATATCCACTGAAACAGAACGAGAAGTGTTGCAATCAATGTGGGAAACAGTTGATAGCGGAAAGACATGGCAGGGTGTGATTAAAAACAAGAAAAAAAATGGCCAAATATTTTGGGCGAATGTATTAATTACACCAATTCATGATGAATCAAATGAAATAATTAACCATCTGTCCATTCATGAAGATATCACCAGACAAATGCAGTCTATTGAAAAAGCGCAATATCTTGAATCATTTGATCGTGTAACCGGTTTGTTCAATCGTTCCTGCTTTATCGATACACTCGCACAAAAACTGGCATCAAGTGATAATCTGAGCATGCTTTTAATTCAATTATCAGACTATAAACTGATTAATGATGCCTATGGTGTAAATTTTACTGATAACTATCTTCGGGCAGTCATTCAATTGATTCAGAAAATATGTCAATCGTACAGTACGCCGCAAGCTATGGGACGTGTCAGTGAAGCAACATTGGGATTTGTATTTGATCTGGATAATATTCAGACATTGATTGATATGATTCCAGATTTGATGCATCAGGTATCTACCTATGGTTTTTCAAAAAATTCAGTCAGTACATCGCTGGCCATTGGGATTGTCTGTCAAAAAGATACAGATCGTTCATCAGATGATTTTGTCAGAAAAGCATTCATTGCATTGAATATTGCCAAAAAAAGAGGACGTAATACCTGGCATCTGTTTCATGGAGTGGATCTGCAAGACAATTCGGTGTCATCCCTGTTTAAACAAAAAGAATGGATTTTACCTGCACTCAATGAAGACCGCTTTGAGCCCTGGTTTCAGCCGATTTTAGATTTAAAAGATAATGAAATACACCATTACGAAGCACTCGCACGAATGCGAGATTTGAATGGCAATATCATTTTACCCGGGGCTTTTATTCCTGCTGCAGAACAACTGGGCTTGATTGGCGACATTGATAAAATAATTGCTAAAAAAACAATTGATTGTCAAAAAGAGTTAGATCGAGAAGGCCGAACGCTGTCTTTCTCAATGAATATATCCGGAAAAAATTTAGGTGATGCACAATTATTGTCTTTTTTACAGGAAACAATAAAGACATCATCAGCTGATCCCAGAGGGATTATTTTTGAAATCACCGAAACCGCAGCTATAAACGACTTAAAGGCTGCGACCCAGTTTATTAAAGAATTAAAAAATATGGGATGCAAATTTTCTCTGGATGATTTTGGTGTCGGCTTTACCTCATTTATTTATTTACGTGAATTGAATGTTGATTTTATTAAGATTGATGGTATGTTTGTGCGCAATCTACACGAAGACAAAGAAGATCAGTCTATTGTTAAAGCAATTGCAATGATAGCAAAAGAAATGAATATTTTGACAATTGCAGAATTTGTCGAAACCAAAAAAACATTGCTCATGCTCAAACAATTTGGTATTGACTATGCTCAGGGCTACTTGATAGGTAAACCATCACCAAAAGTGATTTATAAATGAAGCAAGGAGTAATTGATGAAAAAAAAAGTTTCCGAAACCGGACAGTTCTGGCTGGCTGTAGAGAATCCCAAAAATTTATCCATTTTTACAGGCTTGATTGAACTATCTGCGCCTATAGATATTAGAACTTTCAGAGAATTAATTAAAAGACGTTTGTTTCATTTGATATCATTTCGAGAAAAAATCATTGAAGACATGTCTTCTCCTAAAAAATATTATTGGGTTGAAGATCAACAATTTGACGTAAGAACCCATGTAGAGGTGGTTCGCCTGAAAAACGAAAATGATCAGGCTGAGTTACAACAACTGATGAGCGATATTATCTCAGTGCCAATAGATATGCGTAAACCCTTATGGCAATTCATATTGGTGAAAAAGTATAAAAAGGGGTGTGCGATTATTGCTCGAATTCATCAATGTCTCATGGATCGGGTTGATTTGATTCAAGTATTGTTATCATTATCAGATTCTCATATAAGCAACGAAAATCAAGAAAAGAAATCCAATGAACACAAAAAACGAAAAAAATGGCATATTTTTTCAGAAACGATACATAATTTTCATTCAAAAATTAACCTTTCATTATCAACAGTCAATTCATTAATAACTGATTGTTTAAAGCCAATGGCGAATCCTTTTTTCCTGATCGAAAAAGCACGATTGCTTATGGGCACAACCTCAGACAGGATTGGAGAAATCGCGCGGATTATTTTGATGAACCCTGATTCTGACAGCATATTAAAAGCAGATCTTGGACTGAAAAAGAAATTTGTCTGGAGTCAAAGTTTTTTGCTAAAGGACATTTTAGCCCTTTCTCGTGCCACCAATGCATCAGTAAATGTAATATTTATTGCGACCCTTGCAGGTGCGATCAAGCAGTATTTGAAATATCGTAAGGATCCTATTGATTATCGAGAAATACGTGCAATTACACCGGTAGATATGCGAGTGAGTCCAGGTGGATATTCTGGCGCATTAAGTTTTGGATTGATTCCATTTGACCTGCCGGTTCATATTGATGATCCGATACTTCGAATTGCTGAGGTCAAAAGGCGGATACAAAACCTGGATAATCTTCCTGATGCTGTTTCAGCGTTTGCATCGTTGACATGTATCGGTGTTAAAGTTGAATCGTTTGTAGAAAAAATTGCCATACCATTCTCCCGCAAGAATTCATTACTAATGACCAATACGCAGGGCCCATCAGAAACACTTTATATCAATAATATTCCAGCAAGTAATATCATGTTTTGGTTACCAAGAATTGGCCATATTGGCCTGGGAACCACCATATTGAGCTATAATAAGAAAGTACGATTGGGTGTTGTCTGTGACAGCAAACAAATACCCGACACACAACCATTTATCGATGCTTTTGAAAGGCAATTATCTAATCTATTGGATTACAATCAACTGGAAGTCCAACAATCCATATCAGAGGTATCTGTAAAGCCTGAATCAACAAACGAAAGTCAAAACCCAATTGCCATTGATAATGTATCCAGCGAAATGTTTTCGCTTGGATAGGTAGATAGAAGTCAATTTTTCAGTTTGCACCTTTAGGGTTACATTATGATCGTCCATCCAGACGAATACCAACAATAAATTAGACTTCTATCTACCCGAAAATTAATAAAAACCAATCAGGTTTTTCTATCATGGAAAAAATTATACAGCCCAATAATCTTCCATCCATTTACTTAACAAGGTGCTATTGAGAACAATTCCAACGCGCAAGGCTTTCAACCCAGTTACACCTGGCAATTCCTCGAGTTCTAAGAATTCGATATCTTTTTTCAAAAATTCTTGTTTCTGAAGATACCGAATGTGTTGAAGCATTTCGTTTTCCTCTTCCTGCATGGAATAAACAATGGCAATATTTTGTGGTTGCGTCAAACGTTCACCGGTGCCTTTGACCACCGCTTTGTCAATTCTGGACTTGATAATTTCGTGACGAATGTCATATGCGCCATCAACATCAAATTGTTTTTCATCATATCGAAATCGAATAGACAGAGGGCTGTTTTGTACCAGTATTAAATGGGCAGTATCCAATGTCACAGATAGTTCGGGTTTTAAATGTTGCGTAATCCACGCCATACCGCAGGCAATATGAAGTTGCCACAGATGCAGATTATTGACATAAATATCATGAAAAATGCCTTTTTCATTCATTGATTTGCCAATGTAAATCAAATAATCTACGCCATCTGTTCGGTGTCGTTCATAAAAATGTGGAAAAGCTTTCTGGATACTATTTTGTTCATTATCCAAAAAGTTTGCCAGACGTTGGTTTAACAGCAATATGCTTTCTTCAAATTCCTTACGTAGCTTGTAGACTGTTCCCAGTTGTTTATCAATATGTGATTCATAAACATCAACTGCCCTGGCAATTTTTGGAGAGAAGTGACGTACATGAGAAAAAACACTTTCGATATTTTGTTGAATAAATTTAACAATGGAAAGCTCATCGCCTGAGGCCAGACTTTGTTGGATGCGATAACGTTCTTCATCAATCCGCTCCAGCAATTGATTGAAAATAAGCATATCTTTTTCTTTTAGTACCTGTTCAATTACATTTCTGGCATATTTTAAGTGATCATCCAAATCTTTCTGTATTGCATTGTTTCTAGCATTCGTTGATCCCCGAACATCAGCAATACCATACAAAGGATAGACCTTTTTAAAAATAATGGGGTCCAGTTCCGCCTGATCATCAGACTGCAAATTGGAAATATATTTTAATGTAGACTTACGAAACTTCCATTCTACCGAAGGATGCACTGCAGTGCATTTTTCTTTGATAATGCCCTGAACTTCATTATCCAAATCTTCCATCGCCCGATTGATCGCCATTGCAAACAATGGACGAATGGCTTCAACTTTAATCATTTCCTGGGTGCCAAAAATTCCAATTTCAGGATCAGCAAGGTTCAATATACCAATACATTCATCCCTGTACAACAATGGACAAATCATGAATGAACGAATATTGGCACTTTCCATTGCTTTTTGAGAAAACAATAATGATTCGTATTTGAGAACATCGCTATACACGTATATTTCCTTTTTGTGTATGGCTTCTTCAAAAGGGGTGTTTTTGAAATTTTTTCGAGCAATTTGTCTGGAGCTTGTAAATATACATGAATTTGATAAGTCACATCCCATATTCAACATCAGAATCTGATCATCATAAAAACAGGATAAGCTGGCAATAAGATCTGGTCTTTGAAAGTAGTTTCGCAGTCTTTTTTGAAGTCTGTTGAATCCATCTTGCGTGCTGATATTGTCTTTATCGATCAGGTCGTCCTGTATCATTGATAGAACATGTGTTTTGGTAACATCGGCAGCTCGAATAATTGTGATGCCTGAGATTTCAAATTGATCGATAGCCAGTTTGTTTTTCAATCGTTCAGGGTCAGTGATATTTCTTTTGATTTCTTTGATATCTTCATCGTTCAGTGGTTTTAATTTTTGCTTGGAAATGACTTCAACAAAACGCATGTCAACATCCATGAAATAATAACGTTCCAGGCCGGTTGTTTTATCCAGACAGGGAAAAATAATATGATCCTCCGAAGTTGCATGTGTTTTGATACCATATGCCTTTTCAAGAATGTGCATATACATTCGGGATATCCGATTTCTGGTAAATTTTTTGGGGTCAAACGTAGGCGCCAGATCAAACTGTCCATTCTTGTCAAGAAAAGCTTCTCGAAATTTTGGTGATGCATGGATTGGAATCATTGAGCCTGGCACAAGAATGGCCAGTTCGTGTTGTTCCCAAAATATGGTTGGAAAAACCAGATAAAAAAGGCGCTCAATATATGGCATGTATTCCTTTACTTTGCTTAAATCTCGAATGGGTTCATTGAGTGCAGGACATTGTTCAACAATTTTATTTACAATGCCCAGTTGAATTTCGCATAATTTTTCAAATTTTTGTATCATATGCCGGATCAATATTGAAAAATTTAAAACGCCTATTTTACTGTTGATCGGTTTGTTTTGCATTTTCTAATTTTTTCCTTATTTTAGGAATGCTTACATATCCTCATTTAAATTGTTCTTATTGAGGTAATTGTAGAGACGTAGAATGCTACATCTCTACACGATCTTATTTTTTTTTGTACGATCAAGAAAAATGAGCATGTTGTTTTTCGAGCATTCCTTAGAATACTATTAACTTTCAGCAGTCACACGACGAAGTTGAATCAAATCGGTATCACCTTTCAGAATTTTCGCAACACCATCTTGTTGAAGCGAACGCATTCCAGCTTTCATTCCATTCTTACGAATTTTTTCAACCGATTCTTTCATCGCAATGCTGTGTTTTACGTCATCAGTGCCTTCAAGCAATTCATGAATGCCGGTACGTCCCCGATAGCCTGTATGCGAACATTTGGGGCAACCGACCGGTTTATGTAGTTGACAATTTTTTTCATCAATATTTAATTCATCAAAATATTCTTCACCATACATTCGTCTTAATTCGATAATTTCTTTTTCATCAGCAGTATATTTTTCTTTGCAGCTAGAACACAGCGTTCTAACAAGACGTTGGGCCAGAATACCTCTCAGTGCATCTGCAAAGTTAAATGGGTCCAGCCCGATATCAATTAAACGTGTGACTGTTTCCGGGGCGGAATTGGTATGAAGGGTTGAAAAAACCATATGTCCGGTCAATGAGGCTTCAATTGCAATGTTTGCAGTCTCAAAATCACGCATTTCACCAATCAAAATAACATCCGGATCAGCGCGCAAAAAAGAACGCATAACAGCAGCAAAATCCATCCCAATTTTATGGTTTACCTGAACCTGTTGGAGTCCAGGTTGAGTTATTTCAACCGGATCTTCAGCAGTCCATATTTTTCTATCGGCAGTGTTAATATGATCCAAAATGCCATGAAGGGTTGTGGTTTTTCCTGAACCAGTTGGCCCGACAACAAGATAAATACCATGTGGACGTGTGATCAGTGATTTTGTCAGTTCAAGATTATGCGCAGAAAAATTGAGTTTTTCCAGGGGAAGGGCACCACCTGATGCCAGTAACCGGATAACTGCACTTTCACCATTGACAGTGGGAAGGGTAGCGATACGAAGTTCAATTTTTTTGCCCTGGAATTTCAGCTTGGCTTTGCCATCCTGGGGGCGACGACGTTCGGCAATATTCATACCTGACATGATTTTGATTCTGGAAATAACCGCCTTGATATCTTTGGCAGGAATTTCCATGACATTGCGACAGGCGCCATCAATACGCATCCGAACTTCAGTGGGACGTTTCTCCATACCAGGCTCGATATGAATATCTGACGAGCCAACCTTATGAGCCTGTAAAATGATTTCATTGACATATTGAACAGCAACAGCACCAGACGCAGCATCAGAATCCAATGAGGTGGAGTCATCCTCCTCCTCTTCTTCAATGGTTTCCCATTGGACATTACTCGTATCAATCATTTCGGATTTTTTACCAGCCCCTGATGAATCCTGAGAAGAATAATACGTTTTCAGTAACTGCTCGATCTCATCAGTTCGTGCTAAAAACAACTGAATGGTTTTGGAACGCGGCAAAAATCGATATAAATCATCAGACAATTCTTTTGTGGGGCGTGCGATGGCCAGTTGAATACGATTGTCAGTATTTTCCAACACAATAATTTTATTTTTTAGGGCAAACTTTTCACCAATGCTCTTCTGAAGCGATTTGGATATCTTGAAAGATTCTAGGGATTTTGTGGGCATATTGAAATGCTTGGAAAGGGCGGTCAGATATTGATCTTTTGTAATGAACCCTAAAGATATCAAAGTATCTCCCAGGGGTTTATGTGAAATTTTTTGCCTTTCAAGGGCTTCCTGAAGTTGTTTGCGGTTGATCAAATTTTGCTCAATGAGTATTTGACCAATTGGTTTACGCTTTCTATGTGAATCCAGGGCTTTGTTAATAATTGATTGGGGAATCCCCATTTCAATGAGAATTTGCCCCAAAAACTTTTCAGGATGCTCCTGTTTGATTTTCAATGCATCATCAAGCTGATCCTGTGTAATATAGCGATGTTCAAGAAGAATTTGACCGAGTGTTTGTTTTTGCTTCTTCTTTACCATAAGATTTCCTTTATTCGACTTTTTTGATATTATTGTGCTGAAACAAAATCGTTCCCTCGCATTAGGATACATCCACTGGATAACTTTTTGTTTTGGAACGACCTTTTTTTTATTCTTGAATAACGTTAAAAAAACGTGAAAATAATAATTGTTCTTGACATAACAGTGAATTAGTATACAAAATTAATTATTCAAATTATCAAAAAATTACATGACCAAATACCTTAATACCTTGCAACTATCAGAGTACAAGAGGTTATTGAATGATTTGTAATATGATTCATTCATATTACATGCCAACTTTGAACAGATGTCTTTTCTGTAAATGAAATGAGCAATTAATCCATTTGTTTTAATATGGGCAAGTATCATGCCAGAAAAACATAATTGCGGAGAATCAATTATGATCATATACAATCGTGACAATATCTCCTGGGATCAATATATCAATGATTCATCAAAACCAGATGATCCCCACAAAATATCTGGGAATTTAGATTTAAACCAGGCACAATTAAATGACAAAACTATATTATCGAAGGCTTACACTGTCAAGCGCATGTCTTTTGATTCATCAGTGTATCATCCATTTGCAGAGCGCGGCAAGAAAAATGAATTATCTGATAATAAACAAAAACAAAAAGATTCATTAATGACATTTACGAGCATAGCCGCTTTGAAACGTTTTATTCTATTATATGATGCCAAATATCAGGTAGAAAGTATTAATGATATATTTGAGTTAATACAAATGGCTTTTTCTTTGGGAAAGGATCGAATTATAACATGTGATCGGATTTATCAGATGGATGCTTACTACCATTGGAAAATGGGGCTTCAGATTCATTGTAATTCAATCAAAGATTTAAGTGATGACGATCTGATGGAAAAACTGAACATTCCGGAATTTCAACAGGAACGTCGATATTATATTATTCAGGCATGTAAGCATTATGTAAATGAACTATACAAAGAAACATTGGATAATCTGTTGCTGGCCCAAAATTATGAAAAATATGACCCTTTTGTCCTGTATACAATGGGATTGATTCATCTGTATGTGCCTGATCATTTGAATATTGAACTGGCCTTGCAATGTTTTCTTAACTCTGCGAAATATTTTCAAGCTGAAAAGAAACAACAAGAGGTATCAGAATCGTACTTTCATGCCAGTATTTGTGCCTATAATTTAAAAAATGATCATGATGCCATTGATTATGCTGAAAAAGCCCTGGCAATGCCAGATTTTCATGAGGCCAGTTACGCCCTTGCCCGATTTAAAGCGACAATAGGTGATGAATCATGTCTGCCAATAATTCAAAAACTGGTTGAAAACAATATTCTTTATGGATTAAAAGTGCATATTGATGATGCATTTCTAAATGTTATTGATAGGCTGTATCAAACAATTGTATCTATTCGAAATACAGCAAAATCTGAGTGTGATACCATTCATCTCGCCATGATTGCCGATCGGCATCTTGAAAAATACCAGCAACGTCAGCCTGATGTCTTTTCCCGATGGAAAGTGTTGTTCAACGAGGCCAATCAGATATATCAAAAGAATTCTTATTTGGATTATCTGGATGCCTGCCCTATATTACAGGAATCTGATACCTACTATCAGGCATTGAAACAGGGACAACCCCCAAAAAAAATACAGCGATCTTCATCCATTCATCAATATCAAAAACAACAACACATGGCTTTTCCTTTCACCGAAAAAGTGCATACGAAAAAAGATACAGAAATAGCTGAAAAAGAAATTTTTAATCTTCTCAATGAAACCAAGGCACTGGTTCATCATAACACAGATTTCCAATATCTGACACGCGTGACACAGGCCCAGGCATCGGAAAAAATCGCATTTCTACTGGACAACCCCATTGCATGTATAGACATGGCAACGCTATCTGAAAATGAATCCAGCGTGTTAAGCATTTCATTTTCTCCATGCAGCAAACAACTGGCAAGCGGTACAGAAGATGGCACTATTCGTATTTGGAATTTAGACAATTTTCAATGTATTCAGGTATTGACACATCATAAAAAAGCGGTTAATTGCTTGCGATTTTCACCCAATGGGGATATCCTGGCCAGTGCATCTTGGGATCATACAATAAAATTATGGGATCTCAATACGTTTGAAGAAATCGCAACATTGAAAGGCCATCAAGATAGTGTGGAAATCCTTGATATTTCTATGGATAATTTACTCTTGGCCAGTGGCTCTAATGATCAGACAATCCGGTTGTGGGATATTAGAAAAAAACAAACACTTCATATATTTGATGATTTTTCAGATACTATTCGTAGCCTGTGTTTTTCACCAGATGGTCTACAGCTTGCTGCTGGTAGTTGGGATGTTATTCATTTGTGGGATGTTTTATCGAATAAATTAATACAAACATTCAAAGGACAAACCAAAAATTATATCAGCGCGCTTGCCATATCTCCTGATGGACTTACACTTGCTGCAGGGTCACATGATAAAACAATTCGGATGTGGGATATGAGAACAAAGAAACAATCATTGAAACTTCAGGGCCATTTACGACGTGTCAACTGCGTGGCTTTTTCACCAGACAATCTCACCCTGGCATCAGGCTCACATGATAAACAGGTCAAGCTGTGGAATATAAAAACTGGAAAAGAGATCAACGGGCTGGATGTTCACAACGATTTTGTCAGTGCAGTTGCATTTTCACCTGATGGCAATATCCTGGCCAGTGCCAGCCATGACACTCAAATTCGATTATGGCAGATTCACTATAAAATAATGCCTAAGGATGCGCTTGTTGAAACGATTGAACGAAATAATGCCGATGCCAGGCATCGTCGTCAGGCACAATGGCGAGCTGATATGCGATGTGAAATTTGTGGGGAACGTCTTGGATTCATTGATATTTTTAAAGGACGTGTTCGATGTAACAAACATGATCATGAATAATTATTTGAAAATATTAATGGAACAGGCTATTTTGAAAATAATCTTTGCACATTTGAATACATTGTGGGCTGTTATTGGAGACCTTGTTCACAAAAGATGAAACAGGATAAGAAGTCATTGAATCTTCTGAAATCATTTGATAAATAAAATGGCTGTCTGATCGAGACGTATCCAGCCAGCCATTAAAACATTCCGAACTTAAGAGAACCGGCATTCTGTTATGTATAGGAGAAACGATTTTATTTGCATGCGTTGTTAAAATTGAAAAAGAACAAATAATCTCATGATCTTTATTCTGCCATTCTTCCCAAATACCAGCAAATGCCATGGGTGTATGATTCCTCAACGTAAAAAAATAAGCCTGATTTAAATATTTCGTTTTTTTCCATTCATAGAATCCTGTTGCCGGAATAATGCATCGACGATGATAAAAGGCATTTTTAAAAACAGCTTTTGTTTTAACTGTTTCCTTTCTCGCATTTATATGTTTTCTTCCTACATCAATGGATTGCGCCCACGATGGTATAAGGCCCCATTTCATTGGTTCAACTCTTCGATCATTATCTCTATAAATAATGCAGGGTACCATTTGCGTGGGGGCAATATTATATGAAGGTTGTACTTTGTCAATTTCAGTCTGCTTGATTTGAAAGTGATCAATCCATTCTTCCAATTTCAAAGCCTGAGCAAATCTACCGCACATGAATTTAATTCCTAAACAATTTGATTCATTGTTCTGACCGCGCACATCTTTCCACACATGGTACAGGTATCTTCATGTTCTGGAACTGATGATGCCCGATAATTCTTTGCTTTTTCCGGATCCATAGCCAGTTCAAACATTTTTTCCCAATTCAATTCTTTTCTGGCCTGGCTGATAGAATTATCCCACAGCCTAGCGCCATTGACATTTTTGACAATATCTGCAGCATGTGCAGCAATGCGTGTTGCAATTATCCCTTGTTTCATGTCATCGAGATCCGGCAATCTTAAATGTTCGGCAGGGGTTACATAACATAAAAAATCAGCGCCTTCTGATGCAGCAATTGCCCCACCGATGGCGCTTGTAATATGATCATAGCCCGGAGCAACATCTGTAACAATAGGGCCAAGAACGTAAAAGGGGGCCTGATGGCATAATTTTTTTTCAAGTAAGACATTTGCTGCAATTTCATTAAGCGCCATATGTCCCGGGCCTTCAATCATGACCTGAACATTTTTTTCCCATGCAGCCTGCGTTAACTCACCCAAAACAATCAATTCTTCTATCTGAACAGCATCAGTAGCATCATGAATAGAACCCGGACGACAGCCATCACCCAAACTCAATGTAACATCATATTGCTGGCATATAGAAAGCAATCTATCAAAATGTTCATAAAAAGGATTCTCACATCCATGAAAAGCCATCCAGGAAAATAAAAGGGAGCCACCCCGCGAAACAATATTTGTTAAGCGTTTTTTTGATTTAATCTTTTGTGCGACCGATTGAGTAAGACCTGCATGAATTGTAATAAAATCAACACCATCTTTTGCGTGTGTTTCAACAACTTCAAAGATGTCGTCTGATGAAATATCTTTGAGGGCTTTTTCATGAAAACCAATGACATCATAAATGGGAACCGATCCAATCATGGCATGAGATATTTCAATAAGTTTTTTTCTAAAATCCCTTGTACGCCCAAAACAACTCAAATCCATAATCGCATCTGCTTTTAATGCCAGGGCATATTCCACTTTTTTCATTTCTTTATCAATATCTCTACAATCTTTAGATATACCCAAATTGACATTCACTTTTGTTTTCAATCCGGTACCAATGCCTGCGGGTTTGAGGTTCAAATGATTTTTATTGGCAGGGATAATTATTGTTCCCTGAGCAATAGATGAAAGAAGTGTATTTGTATCTATGCTTTCAATTTCAGCAACTTCTTTCATTTGATTTGTCAGGATACCTTTTCTTGCAGCATCCATTTGAGTACTATAGTGTTTCATGATGACAGTCCTTTATCTTTTTTCTAATTGACATAATTTTTTCTCCAATGTTTTCAGCACCGGTAATTTCAGAAACAATACCCACACATGTTGCGCCAAGGCGAACAACTTCATGAATGTTATGTTCCTTGATTCCACCAATGGTCACAAATGGAATTGTCATGTTTTTGACAGCAAATTCAAGATAAGCATGTCCAACCGGGTCGCAGACATCTTTTTTGGTTTTGGTGCTGTATATGGGGCCGACGCCAATATAATCTGCACCAGATTCCTGAGCCCGAATGGCTTCCTCAGGCGCATGTGTGGAAATGCCAATAATAAAATCATCACCTGTTAACGATCTTACAGCTTCAACAGGATAATCTGTCTGGCCAATATGCACCCCATCAGCTTGTGTCATGAGTGCAAGATCCACGTGGTCATTGACAATGAATGTCACCCCCTTTGCCAATGTCATTTCTCTGATTTTCATGCATTCCCGATATTTTTCATCAAAGGATTTTTCTTTTTCCCGATATTGAATAATTTTGATGCCAGCCTGAATCATTTCTTCAACCACAGCAAGATTACTTCTGCCACATGAAAGCGATTCAGCTGTCAGGCAATAAATATCTGTTGATGGAAAGATTTTTTTTCTCGATTTTGCCAGATAACATTGTTTTTCAATGGAATAGGTTTCAAATCTGATTTGTTCATATTGTTTGGCAATATCATATTTTCCCATTGATTTGAGGGATTCCTCAATCGAACGTAAACCTTCCTGAATCCTTTTAAAGTTGGCATGCAAAACATCAGTCTGGTTCGTTCGTTTATCTAAATTTGTCTTCATTGAAATTGACACCCCTGGATCAAATGCGACCTGCCTGTTATGCAACAGTAAAGATGTCATCATGCGTGATGTGTTTCTGACACGATGCCTGACATTTCTGAGCGAATGTGTTATGGCACTGTTTTCATGTTCAAACCTGAAAATATCTTCGATCACCCGAATCCCCTCTGATACACGATTCAGGTTGGCATCGAGTGTTCTGATAAATGGATTAATATTTTTCATGTAAAAGGCCTATATTTGAAATGTTTGTTAATTTAATCAAGGTAAAAAGCGATAATTAAATACAATTTTGAATGTAATAATTAAAAATAATATCTGCCTGTTTTGCAGCAGCAATGTTCGTTTTAGGGGAATATGGATGAACATTGTCTGTTACCTCGGACATACAATCACCCACCATATAAAAGTTTTCCTTTATTTTTCTGCACATAATGGTATCACAGTCTCCATAACCGCCCATACCCGAAACAGTAACAACCAATTTTGATGTATTTAAAAAAGTTTCCGCTAAAATCTTTTTTGATGCCACATTATCGAACGCCTCAACAATGACATCACATTGACCGAGAATCTGCGCAATATTATCGGCGTTAATGTCGTCTTGAATGGTTTGGATGGACAAATTGTCATTTATTGCAATCAAATTTTGTTGAAGCATCTCAACTTTTGGGTATCCTACCTGGGTGTCAAAATAAAATTGCCGGTTCAGATTTGATGTATCCACACAGTCTGGATCAACCAGAATAAATTTTTTAAACCCGCATCGAATAAGATTGTGCGCACAATTGGAACCAATGCCGCCACAGCCGGCTATGCCAATATGAATTGTGGAAAGTTTTTTTAAGCATTCAGGTGTTAAATATTTGAGTAAACCCTTTTCAAAGCGATTCAAATTTTTCATCAAAATCTTTCCCAGTCTTTGAACAATGGTTGAATATTATTATTTTCAAGATATGCCGCCATTTGCGAAACTGAGCGCTTATCAGATATTTCAAATTGATTATGCTGCATATTTGAAAGGCTATGCCCCCCAACGGCTGTCGTTGAGCCAGCAGACATTTTCGTTACACCAAGCTTGATAATATTGTTTCTAAAAAATTCAGACTCTCGTGTTGAAATGGTAATGCCGCATCTGGGTAAAAAAACTCTGATTGCAATGATCATTTGAACCATATCCTGGTCAGTCACCTGGTATTCAGGCTGATATGAACCATAATAGGGGCGAATTCTAGGTAAAGCAATAGAAATTTCTGTTTCAGGAAAATGATTTTCAAGCCAACTGGCATGAAGCGCTGTAAAAAAAATATCTTTTCGCCAGTCCGCCAAGCCTAAAAGAGTGCCAATTGTGACACTTCTCATACCAGCTTCTGCACCCCGCTGCGGGGCATCCAGACGAAAACGATAGTTTTTTTTCGGTCCTATTGGATGCAATGTGTCATACAGATTTTCATTGTAAGTTTCTTGATAAATTGTCAGACCATCAACACCCGATTGAATTAATTTTTCGTAACCTTTCGTATCAAGTGCATAAATTTCAATTGAAATGGAACTAAAATATTGTTTCAGCACATCACAACATGATTGAATGTATGAGATAGTTGCCTTTTGTTGGGCATCACCAGTAAGTATTAAAATATGTTTCAAACCTGTTGATGCAATAATTCTGGCTTCGTTTTCTACCTCATCCAACGACATTTGATATCGTTTTATTTGGGCATCATGATTGAATCCACAATACAGACATCTATTGTTACAATAATTGGATAAATACATCGGTGTGAACAGTTGAATTGTGTTGCCAAAATAGCGTCTGAATATGTCATGAGATTTTTGTGCGATTTGTTCAAGATAGGGCAATGCTGATTTCGAGATCAACGCTGCAAAGTCATCTATGGATAGCGTATTTTTATTGAGAGATCTTAAAACCGCGTGTTTATCAATTGCACCACTTAGGTTTTCAATATCAATTTTTTTATATTGTTCAAATACAGAAAAAAAGCTCATGATTGTCCTTCATGGTTATGAATAAAGCCTGTCAAAGGAGAGGAAGCAGAAGCCAACTGGCTTGTCCCGCCGGCTTTTGCTAAATACGCATTTCTTCCTGCGCGAACAGCTTCAGCAAAAGCTTTACCCATGCGAATTGGATCTTCAGATGTTGCAATTGCTGTATTGACAAGACAGGCATCGGCGCCAGCCTCCATGGCCTGACAGGCATGAGATGGTTTTCCGATACCGGCATCAACAATAATAGGAAGATCGATATCATCAATAAGAATTTGAATCATTTCTTCGGTACGAAGACCTCGATTGGTGCCAATAGGTGCGCCAAGCGGCATAATTGCAACAGCACCGGCATTGACCAGGTCTCTTGCAACATACAAATCCGGATTGATATAAGGAAAAACAGCAAAGCCTTCTTTGGTTAAAACCTCAGTGGCTTTTGCTGTTTGATAGCCATCAGGAAGAAGATATTTATTGTCAGTAATGACTTCAATCTTGATCCAGTTTCCGCATCCAGTCGCACGCGCGAGCCTTGCAATACGTATGGCCTCATCAGATGTTCTTGCGCCTGATGTATTGGGCATGAGTTGCATGTGTGATGGAATATGCTGCATGACATTATCAGTAATGGCATTAAAATCGACACGTCTCAATGCAACAGTTATAACACATGCGCCTGTGCTTTTGCATACATCGGGTATCATACTGTCTGAGGCATACTTGCCAGTTCCAATAAACAGGCGGCTGCTAAGTTTTTTTCCACCTATTTCAAAAATATCATTGTGCATAGAATTAACCTCCTCCCACAAATCTAAGAATTTCAAGTTTATCCTTTTGGCTAAGCCATGTTGTGCAATATTTATCTGAGGGAATAATAGTTTGATTCAATTCTATAACAACAGAATCTGGCTTGATATTCTTTTTGTCGAGAAAATCTTGAATGGATAGTTCTTTATCAAAATCCAATTCCTGTCCATTAATTGTAATGATCATATATATCACCATCAAAGCCCAAAAAATGTTTTTTTCACTTTACAAATCATCTGAATCTGGGGAATCCAGATTCAGACAATAATACGCCAATTTCTATGTTGGGTTTCACAGGTCCGGCTGTGTTAAAAAATCGCATTTGGTTTCCTTTCGATTTTGTTTATGGCAATCAAAAAATGGTACATTTATAAATAATTAATAATGAAGAGACGCACAAAAACCTTATAATACGCAACGTTCAAGTTTTTTCCAGATAAGAGCCTTTCACATTCCCCAAACAGTTATGCCTTTATTGTTCACCAATTCTTGCCTGCGAAAAATTTTTTCATCCCACGACATAGAAACACGTCTATCAAATATGACAAGGTGTCCTTGTTTTTGTGCGCAACGATCTAAATATTTATCAATTTGTTTT
>Ga0272440_1001598_pt1 | contig 18414 bp, 14 predicted proteins | sample SSMMMBAug17_FD_192440 | JGI IMG/M metagenome (GOLD analysis project Ga0272440, IMG submission 192440) | Marine sediment archaeal communities from Little Sippewissett salt marsh, Falmouth, MA, United States - SSM-MMB-Aug17 | ecosystem: Environmental > Aquatic > Marine > Wetlands > Sediment ...
GGGGTCTGCCCCCCACAAATACCCCAACTTGTACATACGTCCATATGATCGTCTTCGAGCATTCCTAGACAGGGTAAGGCATGGCGTTAATGCCATCAGTTTCAGCAAAATTCATCATAATATTCATGTTTTGAACCGCCTGCCCTGCAGCCCCTTTTATCAAATTATCAATTGTAGATATAATGACTAAAATCCCTTGTTCGGATGAATATTTAGTGCCAATATCACAATAATTGGTGCCCCGAACATGGGCAGCATTGGGAAAGTGGCCATCGGGTAGGATACGAATAAAATGGCAGTTGTCATAAGCTGCATGAAGGCAATCCCGAATGTGGTTATCACTGGTCTTACATCGTACATATATAGTAGATACAATCCCCCTTGACATGGGAACAAGATGCGGAACAAACAGAATTTGTACATTTTCACCAGCAGCCAATGTCAGATTTTCATTCATTTCAGGCGCATGTCGATGTTCTGCCACCTTGTAAGCCTTGAAACCTTCATTGACTTCACAGAACAAGGTGCCCAGCGATGGTGAACGTCCGGCGCCACTGACACCAGATTTTGAATCTGCAATAATCCCTGTTGTGTTTATGAGTTTGTTTTTTAACAATGGCATCAGTGGCAACAGAATACTGGTTGGATAACACCCTGGATTGCCAATTAAATCTGCATTGGAAATTGCCTGATGGTTTATTTCACACAAACCATAGACCGCCTTTTTCAGCCATTGAGGGGCTTCGTGAAGTTGATAATGGTTTTCATACACTGAGCGATTCTTGAAACGAAAATCTGCCGATAAATCAATAACTTTCTTTCCAGCTTCTAACAGAGGCGCTGCGACCCCCATAGATGCTTTATGTGGCAGTGCTAAAAAAAATATATCTGCTTTGTGGATGGCATCTTCTGGTGAAAAAGTTTCACAATAATGATCAACACATCCGGTCAGGGCTGGAAATACAGTGTCATAGGATTGCCCTGCATATTGGCGTGATGTTAAATATGTCAGTGTTACTTGTGGATGGCCTGATATGAGGCGGACTATTTCAGCACCGGCATACCCACTGGCTCCAATGATCGCTACACGTTTTTTAGTTGACATTGTCACTCCCTGAGAGCAGTTGGCATTTATAAGAAAAGGGAAAAGGTGAGAATCTCTTCCCTTGTTGTTGTTGCAAGCAAACTAACGTTTTGAAAACTGGTAACGTGCGCGTGCGCCACGCTGGCCATATTTCTTTCGTTCTTTTTCTCTGTCGTCTCGTGAAATAAAACCCGCTTTTTTTAATGCGCGTCTAAACTCAGGGTTGACCTTTTCCAAAGCTCGTGTAATCCCATGACGAACAGCACCAGCCTGCCCTGATATACCGCCCCCTTTTACAGTGACAGTAACATCAAATTTATCGGTGGTGCCAGTTAGTTCAAATGGTTGCATTAACAGCATTTTTGCTGTTTCAACCTTGAAATAATCATCCAGAGGACGTTTATTAATAACAATCTTGCCATCACCTGGTGATAAGAAGGTTCGTGCAATTGCATTTTTCCGACGTCCGGTTGCATAATAGGTATGTTCTTGACTCATTCCTTGTCTCCAATGGGTGTAGACAAAATAGACAGAATCCCAACATTCGGTCTATTTTGTCTACACGATCTCCAATTAAACTTAAAAATTGCTATCCCAAACTATATTGCTAGCGGTTCAGGACATTGTGCCACATGTGGATGTTCTGCGCCTGAATAAACTTTGAGCTTTTTGAATAGTTGTCGGCCCAAACGATTTTTAGGAAGCATCCCTTTCACCGAGTGACGTATCAACTCTTCAGGCTTTTTTTCCAATTGTTTTTTTGCATTAATCTCTTTCAATCCACCGATATAACCGCTATGGCGGTAGTACATTTTTTTGTCCAGTTTGTTGCCTGTTAGTTTTATCTTTTCGGCATTGATTACCACTATCCAGTCCCCCATATCTGCATGAGGTGTAAATAAAGGATTGTGTTTACCACGTAAACGCATTGCTATGGTAGTACTTAATCGGCCTAGAATCTGATCTTTGGCATCAACAACAAACCATTTTTCCGGATTGTCAGATCGTTTTGCACTGTATGTGTATTTTTTCACTGACTTTACTCCTTCAAGAGCAATGACCAGATGCCATTGCCATTTGACGAATTAATTATTTGAGTGTAACCAAAATAGACTAAATTTCGGGGACACGATCCATATTTTTTGACATAAACCTTATAATATAAAATTTATATCCAAAAATAAGGGCATGTCCCCGGAATTCGGTCTATTTTGGTTACACTCTAATTATTTTATATCTAAACCTGACTTTCAAGTTTAAAAAAACACTAAGTATAAAAAAAATTTTGATTGGTGTCAAGAATAAATCAATCCCAGATTTCAATTTCTTTTAGACAACGAAATCGTTGTGCTTCGTTATCAATGGGCAACCCTTTTGATTGCAGCAGGTCAGTGATTTCAGATGTATTCAATTGTAGAAAAATATTGTGTGATTTCTCTTGAGCCAGGGTTGAAAATACATGCTGTGGATTATATGTTTTTAAAAAGGCATCCACAGCCGGTAAATTCAGTGCTAATTTTTTAGCAAATTTCATGGCTGGCTTTGCATAATCGTGTCCCGCATATATGATTGTTTCATCAGGCAATGCAACAATTTTTGTTAAACTGTTCACAAAACTGGTTTCATCATTTGTAAAACAATTGCCAACAGTGCCATTGAAAAGTGTATCACCAGATATTAACCAATCATTGATATGAAAACAAACACTATCGTATGAATGCCCCGGGGTATTGTATATTTTGATAAGGGTATTATCTATTTGCCAGGAATTTTTGGATAGCAAAGTGGCAATTGAAACAAAGGTGGCCCCGGTTGCTTTTAAAAGCTGCCTGTTCCCTGAAGTATGATCCCCATGACTGTGGGTATTACATACATATTTAAGATTTAAATGATGCTTTTTGAGATATGATAGTATCTCAGATACCGCACCGCCATCAATTGCGATGGCTTGGGTTTCACCATGAACAACATAAGCCAGGTTATCGTTATGATATCTGAATTGTTTAATTATCATTAATGTCACCTTGTATTTTTTGAAATCTTTAGGTCAATCCTTTGATTTATCTTGAAACCATAAGAAGACTATGATAAAGATAAACATTTAGGCAATTATGATCTATATATAATGTTTCATCTAAATTATTGTAAGCTTATAGTGCGTGCAATTATACGAACTCGTTCCTACACTCAAGCGTAAGAATGAGTCTACAATATCGCATTTTTATTTATAATACTATAACCCCCCATAAATAAAGAGAACATTTAACATGTCAATCAAAGACTTTATCGTACCCCGATGGAAACACAGTAATCCGCAAGTGAGAATCCATTCAATTCGTGCTTTGGATATTGCGAAATCATCGGGTGTATTACAACAAATTTTAGAAAACGATCCAGTTCCTGAGGTTCGCATTGAAGCCATTCATCAACTGGAAGATACCAACCTGCTCAAGCACGTCATTGAGACAGATTTAGACCCCAAAACCCGAAAAGCTGCCATTCATAAATTGAATAAGTGTTATGTCAAACAGATTCATAACACCAAAGACCAATCTTTGCAAGGATCATTGATTGTTGAGATTGACGATGAAAAAATTTTGGCTGAAATTGCTTGTGATGCCGAACGTCCTGAAATTCGATTGATGGCCATTGATCGTATTTCAAATCCATCATTGCTGTGTCAGATTACAGAACAAAATTGTGGTCTTAAACCTGGAAAAGCCATTGTAAACAAAATTTCTGACCCCAAACATCTTGAATTAATATCCAAAAATGCCAGTAATAAAAAAATAAAGAAGTTTGCTCGGGAAAAACTGACAGACCTTTGGGAAAACCCGGAGGCCTTGTCCCCTGAAAAACGTGCAGAATGGGAACTGGAAGAATTATGTTTGGAATTGGAAAAGGTAGTGGCATCGGAAAAATGGACCGAAAGTTATTCAATTTTGTCAAAGGTCCAATCAAAATGGGATGAATTTGATCCTGACAAAACGCATCCATTGAGAAAGCGATTTAACCAGATCCGAAAAAAAATTGAAGAACAGGTTGATCAACTTGACCGAAAAGAGGATACTGTCATCCAGATGACAGATTTGTGCAAAAACCTGGAACAATTATTTGAGGAACTGGAAAGAACTGCGATACCATCCAATAATTCCCAAAATCTTTCTTATTATGAAAAGAAAATTAAAGAAATCAAGGACAGGTGGGATCATGCAGAATTGAGTGTTGAAGATGGTATTATTCCATTTTCTGTGTATCACAATTTAAGCTCCCGGTATAATCGATCTATCGAACAATTGGATCGTCTGGTCTTGGATCGCACAAAAGCTTATGCCAATTATCAGGTCAGTGTCAAAACACTTGGTGATATTTGCGCACAAATGGAGCAATGCAAAGACAATCCTGATAATCCCAATCAGAATGAAACTTATGAGATGCTGAAATCAAAATGGGCTGAAACATATAAAGAAATGCCATGTGGCCTTCCAAACGACATTTCACAGCGATATAAAAAAGTCGTAGATTACTTTGTTCAGCAAAAAAAGGCGGTTGAAGATGAAATCGTTGAACATCGGGAGAATGAAGAAAAACGACTGATCCAGTTATGTGAAATTGTCGAGGACGCCAAAAGCGCTGAGTTAAGAGCTGGCCTTGAAAAATCAGTCAAATCTGCACAAAAAGAATGGCAATCCCTGGGTCAAAATGCGCCAGAAAAAAAATCTGAGTTGACCCATCGATTCGAAACAGCTTGCCAGGAATTTTTTACCATTCAGCGTGATTTTTGGGAAAAAAGAAACTGGGAACAATGGGCCAATCTGGCATTAAAAGAAGAATTATGCGATACCCTGGAGCAGGCCTATGACAATGAAACTGTGCAAAAAATGGCAGAACTCGCTCGCCGCGCTCAGGACAAATGGCGGGAACTGGGATCTGTTGAACGTAATAAATCCGAATCTATTTGGACAAGATTTCATGCTATTTGTGATAAAATTTATACGCGCTGCTTAAAGGAAAAAACAGCAATCCATGATGAACTCAAATCAATTATAGATACAATCAATGGTGATATCAGTTGGAAAGAAACGACTGAAAAGATCAAACAAATACAAGGGCGTTGGAATGCCATTGGATCATTGCCAAAAGCTGTTGAAAAAGATATCAGGCAATCCTTCCTGGATATGGGCAATCAATTCTTTGAACGTCAGCGGGAATTTTACACAAACAGAGAAAATGAACGAAAACATAATCTCAATGAAAAGCAGGCGTTGTGTGAAAAGGCTGAAAAACTGGTTCACTCCACAAATTGGGCAGAAACCTCACGAACCATAAAAAACCTTCAAAGACAATGGAAACAAATTGGTCCAGTTCCCAGGCATGAGAGTGACGCACTCTGGAAACGATTTCGGGCAGCGTGCAATACTTTTTTTCAGCGCTTGGAAGATGAATTGCCAAAAAATCTAAGTAAAAAGCAACGCCTGTGCGAACAGGCAGAGCACGTGATCACACAATTGGATCAGACTGAAAAATATGATGCCCTGACCGAAACAATCCTGAATCTTCAAAAGCAGTGGAAAGAGATTGGGCCGGTCCCCCAAGAGCATTCTCAACCCATATGGGAACGATTTCAGACCCCATGTAATATCTTTTTTGAGAAAAAAAGCGACTATATTAAACAGCGGAAACAACAATGGGATGACAATCAAATAATCAAAGAAAAACTGGTTGAAGAAGCCGAAAATCTGGCATCATCCACAGACTGGAAAAAGACAGCAGCCAGACTCACTGAACTCCAAAAACAATGGCAGGAAACAGGCAGTACCATGAGAAAAGTTGAGCGAGAGCTTTGGAGTCGTTTCCAGGAAGCCAATAATCATTTCTTTTCAAATCAGGTACAATTTTTTGAGTCATTGGACGCCCAAAAAAAAGAAAAACTCAGACAAAAAGAAAGCCTTTGTTTAAGCCTGGAAATATTGGCCAAACTAACAAGTTCGTCAACCGCAAACTTTGAATATAATAAATTTATTCCCATTGCCGGGCAGTTGGATATGGCATTGAAATTCAAGGATGAAATCTTCGTGCCCAATGACAGTTCCATTACCCGAACCAATGCATTAAAAAAATTGAAAGATATTCAATCTCAATGGGAAACTATTGGACAGATTAGCGACCGATATGATAAGTCTCTGGCCAGACGCTATCAAAAAGCCATTGATCATCTAAATTCAGTGATAACACCACCAAAAAAGGACAAGTCATAATGAATATTCAAACCCACAAGAAAATAGATTTTGACTTGTGCGGCACCCCCATTGAGCAACGAGAGGGATTTTGCAGCATAGCGCTTACAACAACCGAAAAAATGATTGTAGATGATTACAAACTGATTCATGGTGGATTCGTATTTGGTCTTGCAGACCATGCAGCCATGCTTGCAGTGAATGATCCCAATGTTGTTTTGGGATCCGCATCAGTTAAATTTTTAAAACCTGTTCAATTGGATGAAAACCTGGTTGCTCAAGCCCATGTTATGTCGGTATCCGGCAAAAAACAGACTGTTGAGGTGAAAGTGCTTAGACAGTCAGATGCTGTTTTTGAAGGCAATTTTGAATGTTTTACATTAAAAAAGCATGTACTTGACAAATCATGAATAGGAACTAATATGTCACAATACAATTATAAAGAACGTATGCATAATATTCAACACAGGCTAGCAGAAAAATCCTATGATAGCTACCTGGTATGCAATGCGGAAAACAGACACTATTTAACCGGTTTTTTTGCAGATGATAGACATATTGATGAGATTTCGGGCTATTTGTTTATCACAGAAAAAGATGTTCTACTGGCAACCGATTCCAGATATGTTACACAGGCCAAAAAGCAAACCAAAGGAATAAAAATTGACTGTTACAACAAGCTTCCAGAAACCTTTATCCCGATAATTCTTGAAAAACTGAACATTCAGGCACTGGGCTTTGAAAGTGATCGAATTTCAGTGGAATTACACGATACACTGCAACGAGCCATCTTAGATAAGAACCTGAAAGTGCGATTGGTTAAAGACCCTGACTTTGTTACAGATAACAGACACGCCAAGGAAGAAGGTGAAATTCATGCCATTGAAAAAGCCCTTGATATTGCAGAACAGGCTTTTTTACGCCTGCTTAAAACCATCAAGCCCACAATGACCGAAAAGGAAATTGCCTGGCAACTGGAATGCGAAATTCGCCAGGGCGGCGCAGATAGTCTGGCTTTTGAACCAATTGTTGCAGCAGGACCAAATGCCGCATTGCCTCATGCTGTTCCAACAGATCGGGTGGTTGGTGAAAAAGTCCCCATATTGTTTGACTGGGGCGCACGACTCAATGGATATCATTCAGATACATCTCGAACAATTGTTTTTGGAAAACCAGATAACAACTTTATAACAGCTTTTAATACACTGGTTAAAACACAAGAATTGGCCATTCAGGCAATCAGTGCAGGAAAGAACTCAAAAGACATTGCTCAAAAAGCACATACCTATCTTGAGGATTGTGGCTATAAGGATAACAAATTTGAACATGGCTTGGGACATGGCGTTGGATTGTCGGTTCATGAACAACCGACATTCAGTCTTTTAAGAGAAAACATTCTGAAAAAAAATGCGGTTGTCACTGTAGAACCGGGAATCTATATTCCCAATCAATGGGGTATTCGCATTGAAAATATGGTCGTCGTAAAAGAGGAGCATTCGCAAGTATTGAACCAGTTACCGGTTCAATACCATATGATTTAATAATTTACTTGCCTGATGGCAAATGGGAGAAAAAAATAATGGATGATTCGGCATCACAAGATATAATTCGTTTCGGACTGGCTAGTCTGCTAAAACTTATTATATTTTTCTTTATTCTATTAATTATCAGTTCAGTATTTCTTATTACAGTGGGGTGGATTTTAACAATGGCTTTTTCTGAATTTTCGCTATATGAAGCCACCATGATTCCCTTATTAATTCTGGGATTTGCTGCAACACTGATTGGCTTAATTTCAATCTGGCTCAGATTGGGTGAAATTGGATACGTTCTTGACCCAGAAAGCGAGATCTTTGATGATGCAGATTTATATGATGAAGACTATCGCTTTGATGAAAGCGGTACTCGGGAAAACAATGACATATCACATAAATCATCAGAATCAATAAACGCTTATCTAAAAAAACAAAAGCGCCTGAAAACGCAAAATTCTAACCCTGATGCATCAGATGATTATTGATATTGAAATGGGGTTGAAATGAAGCATAAAAGCATTTTGATACTGATCATAATCGGCGTACTGTCTTTTTTGTTTTTGGATCTTCAGCAGGTGGTTACGTACATATATGAATATGTAACACAAGATAAAAATATCATTGCATCAAAAGAAGGCTCCCCGATAGTTCAGGGTAAACCATGCATAATTCCCGGGGGGACAGCTTACTATTATCCCAGTCCGCATCAGAGCGGTTATATTGTTGTTATTATTGAAAAAGTGAATGAAAGTCCGCCCCAATCCTTAATTGAAATTGATACGATCAGAACGATCAGGCCATTTAAGTATCATAATGTAAGGTATTACCCGGGTGAACGATTGTGGTTACCATCAGAAAGCCTCTTATGTCACAAAATAAATGAGTAATTCGTATGCTGGCATGATAATTGCCACAACATCGGTAGTTATCGTAATCAATCATGGGAACAATCACCAATGTCAAAGCTTAGAATTCACGAACTGGCCAAGGAATTGAATGTATCCAGCAAAGTGCTGATTCATTATCTTCAACAAGTTGATCTGGATGTCAGCAGTCATATGAGTTCAATAGACGCGGACACATTTGAGCGTATCCGCCCGAATATTGAAGCAAAATTGAGTTCATGGAAAAGTCAGGGATTATTTGCCACCCATGAAATGCGTATACAGCAGTCATCAAAAGAGTCCAGAAGCATTTCATCTTCAGGCAAAAAATATAACCCATATATCACTGGAAATCCAGTGGGACAGAGTGACACCTTCATTGGCAGGACCGATCTTTTAAAAACAGTATTAAATACAGTTCACAACCCCAATGAGAGCGGCATGATTTTATATGGCCAGCGTTGTATTGGAAAAACATCTGTGCTTCATCGCCTGGCGAAAACACTTTCAAAGCAAACTCAATTTGTTCCAATCTATTTTGACCTTCAGGACAAAGCGGCTTTGAGCCTGGATGCCTTACTCCAAAACCTGGCAACACATATTTCCCAGCATTCGGATATTTTACCATTTGACAATTGGACACATGACATCCAGTCAGATTTTCAAAACAAATTGATACCTTATGTTTTGGAGAAACTACCTCAAAAAACAGGGCTTTTGGTATTGTTTGATGAATTTGATATCCTGGATAGCCCCACTCATGATCAGGCTGTCAATGTTTTTTTTCCATATTTTCGAAATCTAATACAATTGGACAGTCGGCTCAAGTTTATATTTGTTATGGGTCGTCGGCCACAAGATTTATCCACAGTATATTTATCCTTGTTTAAAGGATTGAAATCAGTACATATCACCTTGCTTCAGCCCAAAGAGACTGAAGCAATCATTCGCCTATCTGAACAAAACAACAGTTTGCAATGGTCTGATACCGCTATAGACCATATTATACAACTCACTGGCGGGCATCCATATCTCACACAGCAATTGTGTCAGGTCATTTGGGATGAAAAACATGAAAAGCGTGGAAAGGCTAAATATCCTGTGGAAACTCAAGATGTTGACAATGCAATTTCAAAAGCCCTGACTTGCGCCACAAATTCTCTTGAATGGCTTTGGAATGGCCTTGGACCGGCTGAGCGGGTGGTTATATCGGCTTTGGCATCTATCGGTCCGGATGGGATATCCAGAGACGATTTAGAAAATCGGCTTCAGGAAAGCGGCGTTCGGATTCTCATTGGCGAATTACGTGATGCTCCCTCTGTGCTTGAAGCGTGGCATCTTATTCAGACAACCAATAATAGCATTTATATGCGGGTTGAAATGCTTCGGCAATGGATTGCTGATAAAAAGCCTTTGTATCGCGTCCGGGAAGAAATGGACCATATTTTGCCGGTGGCTGAAAACTTATTTCAAGCTGCGTATCAATTGTATCAAGGTGGTGATTTAAAAGAAACACGCCAGTTATTGCAACGTGCTTTAGGACATAATCCAAATCACATGAAAGCCAATCAACTCCTGGCTGAAATTTTCCTGGCTGAAGGCAATCTGGATGAAGCGCGTGAATTGCTGGAAACCCTTTACAAGTCTAATCCATCACTGGCAAAACCACGATTGATACAGGCATTGCTAAGTCTGGCCAGGCTAGAACCTGATACCTCTCATCAACTAACATTGTTTGAAAAAGTACTGGCATTAGAACCTCATCAACCTGAAGCCCTTTCTAATTGTTCCAGATTATTGGAAAGCAAAGGTGATAATGCTTTTCAACAAAATGAATACGAACAAGCCCTGCATTACTATGAAAGATCTGGCGTGACTGAAAAAATCAATGGCGTCAAACAGACAATTTATTTAAACAAATTGTATCTGGAGGCCATTGAATTTATAAACAATGATAATCGTTCCAATGCACTGGAATTAATCATTAAAATTATCACTATGGCACCTGATTTTAGAGAAACCAGTCGTTATTTTCATCTGGCAGTTACAGGCAATGATATCAAAGAGATTGAAAACCGGCTTCAAAGTCAAAATACAGTTACCTCTGATCTTAGAAAAGAGCTACTTGCGTTAAAAAATAGGGTATCTGTTCTGGAAAAAGAAAACAAAGTGCTTAAAAACTGCACTGCGGTTCAAGAAAAGCGTGAGCTTCAGGAACGTATTCAGTCACTTGAACAAGAAAAGCTGGAATTGAAAAGCCTTCAGCACAAATTAAAAACTATGATTGAGCAATCAGTTGAAAAAGCGAGGCAAAGTCGCTTAGTCAATTAAAATTGTTGATAGAGCTATCTATCGAAATTTTAAGGCAAAAGGCTTGCAATTTATGATAAATCAAGGTATACCTGAACATATCAGGTGTTTTTAGCAATTTTAGAGATCTTAAATATCAGATTTCTACAAAAAAGAATTATTACTACAAACAAAGGAGCAATTATGAATTTTTTTAAGTGTTTTTTGCGTTTAATGATTATTGGGGCTTGTCTTGGCATATTTGGAACAGTGTATGCAACACCGCCAAAGGTGCCACTGGCGTTATTGATTAATATTGAAGGTAAAGTGACGCTATCAAAGCACGGTCATAAATTTTTTCCCATAGAAACCAAAGAAAGATTCATTATGGATGGCTATCATATTCAAACAGGTGCTAATGGGACCGGGGTGATAATCTTTTTACAACAAGATCAAATGTGTAAGATTGAACCTGATTCACATATTGAGATCATCAATGGCTACATAAAAAAAGTAACCGGTAAATTTCAGGATTTGCCATCATCGGAAAAAGTTCTGGAAGATATTGATCGAGAGTATCTGGATTCCATGAAATACACCCTGGCAAGAAAATCCAGCAATAAGAAAAAGATCAAGGTTGCTTTGCCACGATCAGTCTCAGTTTGTAAAGATTATTCCCTGTTGATTTGGGATAACTGCGGCCCTGAATATTCTTATCGCCTGACAGTGGGGAGCAATACGTATGATGTTCCTGCATCAAAAGATAATGTGGTTCAATTTACATTACCTGAATTAAAACCCGGAGAATACAAATATGGTGTTGAGGTACTCAAAGATGGTGAAGTGGTTTATAAGCCCAAACGCACAAAAAAACTGGAAGTTCTTGCTGAAGATGCCCTTGCTGATTTAAAGACAGCCACAGCACTTATTGATAAAATAGCCAAAGGCAATCTGCTTTTATTGGGGATACGACTGGAACAGCATGATATCAATGGTGCTGCATTTGATGCGTACAATCAATATTTTAAGGCCCATCCAGATGAAAATGAAATGCGGCCTTTTTTTGTTCGAGCATGTCATAGTTTAAAATTAAAAGAAATGAAGTTGGAACAGATATCATTGTTCAATCCTGAGGGCTCTGGCTCTCGGGGAATGAGCCGATAAATATAGGGAGTACTGACATTGAAAGGGATTATACTAGCCGGCGGCTCAGGTACGCGCCTGTATCCGATCACTCATGTTATCAGCAAGCAACTGTTACCTGTGTATGACAAACCCATGATCTATTACCCCCTCTCTGTGCATATGCTTGCAGGATTAAAAGATATTTTGATAATATCCACACCTCATGATTTACCCCTGTATCAAAAATTATTGGGCGATGGGTCACAAATTGGAATATCCCTGTCATATGCCGAACAACCCAGGCCTGAGGGGCTGGCACAGGCCTTTATCATTGGGCGTGAATTTGTGGGAAATGATTCTGTATCCTTAATTCTGGGGGATAACATATTTTATGGCGATGGACTGACTTCATTGCTCAGTAAGGCAGTAAAAAATAACCAAGGCGCTACTGTATTTGCCTATCAGGTGACAAATCCAAAAAGATATGGTGTCATTCACTTTGATGCCAATGGCATACCTGTTGAAATTGTTGAAAAGCCATCAGAGCCCAAATCCAGAATGGCGGTAACCGGTTTGTATTATTATGATAACAGAGTTTTGGATATGGCAACAACCCTTCGCCCATCTGCACGGGGTGAACTTGAAATAACAGATATCAATAAAATTTATCTGCAAGAAAAGAATCTCAAAATTGTTCCTTTGGGACGGGGTTACGCCTGGTTGGATACAGGAACGCATGCCACATTGATGCAGGCATCAAACTTTATCGAAACCATCCAAAATCGCCAGGGACTTAAAGTGGCCTGTATTGAAGAAATTGCCTATAACAGAGGGTACATTGATGATGAACAGCTTGAACGTCTGGCACAACCATTGATCACAAGTGAATATGGCAAGTATTTGATGGACATTATTGAATCCAAAAGACAGTTATTGTCATGACAAGAATGAAAAGAGAGTTAATGACATGAAAGTAATCAAAACCAGTATACCAGAAGTCATGGTAATCGAAACAGATATATATTCAGATGAGCGCGGTTATTTTAGAGAAACCCATCACGATCTGCGTTATGCAACCAATTGCATTGAATCGAGTTTTGTTCAGGATAACCTGTCATACTCCAAAAAAGATGTCTTACGCGGGCTTCATTTTCAACAAGAAAGCCCTCAAGGCAAATTGATTACGCCCATTCAAGGTAGAATTTTTGATGTTGCAGTGGATGTTCGCCCTGATTCTCAAACTTTCGGACAATGGGTTGGCATTGAATTATCTGATAACAATCGCAAGCAATTGTATATCCCTGAAGGCTTTGCACATGGTTTCTGTGTGTTAAGTGATGAGGCTTATGTCCATTATAAGTGTACTGCTCGTTATAATCCTGGTGATGAAATGGGACTGAAATGGGATGATCCAACATTAGGTATTGTCTGGCCAGTTGCCCAACCCATTATTTCCCAAAAAGACAAACAAAATATGGATTTTAAATCATATATGCACAAAATAGGGGCGACATAATATTATCGTTCAATCTTCATTACTCCCAAGAAAATTTTATACACTCGTCCTTCTAACAACAGGGGCAACCCAGGGCAACGCCCTGGGTTAAAGATTGATCAGCAACAATCAAGATCTGCCCCCATTGCCACTCAGCACGTTTACGAATAACAGGTTCTGTTAATAATCGCCAGTTTCAATTCATTAGAAAGATCATTAAAGTAAGCACAATATCCAGCAATACGCACCAAAAGATATGGATGCTTTTCAGGATAATGATAAGCATCAATCAATATGTCTCGGTTAATGACATTGGGTTGAAATTGCATCCCCCCTTTTCTAAAAAATCCACTGATAATTGCCCCTAAATTCTTTACCCCTTCGTCTCCATGAAACAGCGCAGAGTCAATAGTAAACGTAACTGTTGTGCCATTAGGTGCATATTTGACAAAATCAACATCAGCTACTGCATTTAAAGTTGAAACCAGATCAACCGCTTTTTTACCATAATGCGGTGCAATGCTATGAGCAAAGGGCGTGCCTTTTGATCGTCCTGATGGCAAGGCCGGGCTGTTTTCTCCATAAACAATATTCACATTCAATGCATAGTATCCCGCTGTGTAAATCCCATTTCGTGGACAGTCTGAAACTGAGTTCAAGGCATTTACATATATTTCCAGTACCTTATTGACCCATTTCTGAGGTTCAGGTGATGAATCATCACCAAATTTTGGTGCTTTCAGAAGTTCTTCCCGGATTGCATGGTTCATTTCCCCCTCAAAATTACTCTCAATGGCATGAATGACCGCATCTATTGAGTATAATTGCTTTCGATAAACCACTTCATCAATGGCGCATAGGGAATCGGCAACATCTGTAATACCAACCGCCTGAATGCCACTGCTGTTGAGATACGCGCCGCCTTCATAAACATCTTTTCCGGTCTTGATGCAATTGTTAAACAATGTGGATGCTAATGGTGTTGTAAAACGCTCTTTCAATATTTGCTCAAATTCCTGGTGATCAGTCAATATGGATTTTGCCAGTTGGTTCAAACGTGTTTGAAAGCGGTCAAGCAATATGTCCATGTTTGCAGGCGAATCATAGGAGGGGATTCCTTTGTTTGTCAGTGCTTGATAGGCATGATAGGCTGTATTTTGCATGCTTTTGAATGCCATTGTCAATGGCCGAATATAGGGTTGAATATTTTCGGTATTATAGCGAAAAAACTTTCGCGTTAATTTGCTGACCTGATCTTTCAGACCAAAATTCCATAGATCATTGGTTTCTCCTTTTAATGCTTGCAAAAACGGCAGGGCAACGTTCATATTAGCACAATCGGTATTGCCAAAATGATCGTCAGATGCCACTGGTTCGACACATCCTACAATAGAATAATTTCTGGCATCTTCCATTGTGGTAGGATACTGCTTTTGCAATGCTCCTATATATATTTCATCATTATATAAAGCCGGCATTGGCGAGCCATTGATATAGACCTCTGCAATTCTTTCCACATAGGCTGTTGGACTGCCATTATGAATTCTAGCGGTCATATTGACGCCCCGCGGTTGAAGTTCACAAATATCCAGCAGCATGTAGGTGACATCGTTTGTACCATCATTGCCATCAGGCTGGATTCCTCCAAATGTAACTGTTTGAACAGTTGACAGGCTCTCAAAAAGCCGACCAACACCCAGATAGGTATCACCATCATTGACCAGAATGACTTCATCCACTTTCAATATAAAAGCTGCTAAAAGCTCTCTGGCCTGTTCATAAGTAATAAGGCCTGCCGCTAAATCTTTCTGATAATAGGGATACAGAATTTGATCCAGACGCCCAAATGATATGGCGTTTTCAAATGATTCTGTGCATAGTGCAATTTGTAAAAACATCATACTTTGTAACGCTTCGTAAAAAGAACGTGCCGGATATCTGGGAACATGACGACACACTTCAGCAGCTTTTTCAAGCTCATGCTTTCGCGCCGGGTTCATTTCATTCTGACTTAATTCTTGCAGCCTATCTGCATACCGCAAAGCAAATTTTTCCAAACCTTTTAACGCAATAATGGCTGCCGCATAAAAACCTGATTCATCTGTTTGGGTCTGCTGTTTGTTTTCGATCTCTTTGATAATGCCTGTGGTACCCAATGTCAGCATGCGTTGATGATTGACTATGAAATGGGCAATGGCAGCCTGGTTATTATTGAATCCAGTGTTCATCTCTGAAACCCGAGATAACATGAGTATCCAATCTTTTAATGATTTGTTTTTATAACTGATCAAACTGTGTTTTGCCCAAAATGGAAAAATATTTGTATAAAAATTCAGTTTGTCTTCAAAGGAGCATTTGAATGAAACAGGGGTTTGTTTGTGCATTTGATGTAGAATTGAAACAAACACAATGCCAAAATATTCTTCCCAGACATTTCCCCCGACTCTTTTGGATGTAAAATTGCCAACGATAAGTTCATCTGGATAAATAATGACTTGTTTGTTGCTTAAAATATATGCCAGCCGCTCTGTACGATGAATATGCGTGGATTCATTGAATCCATGTTTTTTGTAATAAGCTGTTTTTAATGCAGATGTTTCAAAACATAGATAGCAATCACTTTCTCTGATAGTCTTTTGGATATTGTAAATGCGATCTGTAAAGGTGGAGTGATGTGTTACAAAATCCAGATCACAGGTTGCATGGATCCCTAAAGAATCAAATGTATCCATCGCTTGCCTTGCAGCTTCCACACTCTGATCATTGGTAATGTTTAATGGGGCTCGAGAAATATTCAATCGTTTACTTTTCTCTTCATACATATTGTGGTATTTCAACAATTCAATGGAATGATAGTCAATAGATTTTAAAAAATTACAAACATCTTGAATATGATTACCTTGATCATTGTATCCTGGTACAACAACCATTCGAAATCGGATATTGGCATTAAATCCAACCAGTTTTCTGATATTTTGATGAATGACCTTATTGCTTTGATGGGTATACTTTTCGTGAAGTGAGGGATTAATAATTTTAAGATCAATCAGGAATAAATCAATATAGGGTAGGAGAGGTTGAATATTTTTCCAGGGAGCATGGGCTGCTGTTTCAACAGTAACATGAATTTCTTCTTTTTTTAATCGCTCTAACAAATGCACCATACTGTCGGTATGCTGCATCAGTGGCTCTCCACCACTCAGTGTGACCCCGCCCTTGCTGGCAAGATAATAGGCTTTATCTTTGCTGATGATATCCATGATATCCACGATTGTATAGATGGATGTTTGCTGTGTGTCCAAATGAAAAGGAATTAATTCTGGGTTTTGACACCATGCGCATTTCAGGTTGCAACCCGAAAAGAATATGACTGTCCGGATACCAGGACCATCATGCACACAGGTGCGTTGAATTTTTGAAACCTTTAATTTGTCAATGTGCTTGTCTGTAAGATACATATTATCCTCGGGTAAACTATCAATGCTGTATGTATCGTCATATTTTAAATTTTGGGCGCTTTGCATATTATCCTCCTTTCAATGAATTATGGTTGAAAAAATTTTAAAATTTCCCTGCCGGCATTTAAAAACTGTCTCGCCATTTGGGCAGCTTTGGCTTCATCCTTGTTTTTAACAGCTTCAAAAAGTGCTTGCTGTATGCTGGTATCGATCTGGGAAGACAGTGGCAGGAATAAATGTAATTGTTTTTCATGAATGGTTTTGAGCATATTCATCAACAGAATATACACCATATTTTTACTGGCCAAAGAGAGCAGTCTGAAAAGTTCAAAATCCAACAACTGCAATTTTGCCGGATCTTTTGCTTGAACAAGTTTTTCCATCAGGCATTGCATTTGTGCGATATCTTTTTCATCTGCACGTTTTGCCGCAAGTCGGGCAACATCGGTACCAAATAGCTCTCTGGCTTCTAGAATGTTTTCCAGGATTGCTAAATCAATGTTTTCTTTCACATTGAGTAAATAAAAGACGATTTCAATACTGGCATTGTACAAATCCTCGACAATTGCCCCCTGCCCCTGGCGAATGGAAATCAATTTCAGTTGTTCGAGTTTTTTCAATGCTTCACGAAGGGTGGTTCGATTGACATTGAATTCTGTGGCCAGGGTTCGTTCCGGGGGAAGCTTTTCACCGGAGCGAATGCCACCCTCCAGAATATACTTAATCAGCATCTCAACAATTTGCTCAGATGCTTTGACTTTTTCCACCGGGGTGAATGGTGTATTCATAATCGTTCTCCTTTTTAATAAATTGGTTGGACCAGTCAACCATTAAACCACTTATCGGCTATTATTTTATAAAATGCAAGTTTTTTTTTGGGAGGAATGAATTTTTCAAAAAGATATTGCGACGCTCCATTTTGGCATGGGTCAGACCTTGATTGTTGATTGTATGGCTTAAAAACTTTGATTTATCACAAATACTATGATATTCAATTGAATGAAAAGGCTCACTAAAATGATCTTTCTAAAAAATAGACTTATCGGAGGATTATACTATGGATACTGAATTAATTCGGTCGTGGTGTCTTGATTTTCCTGAAACCAAACTGGAATATTCCGGCAATCGCGAAATTTATAAAGTGAGGGATAAGACCTTTGCCATCATTGAACAAGAGCGGGTTTCTTTAAAATGTAAAAAAGAAACATATCAGACCCATTTGATGCATCCGGATATTACACCTGCAAAAAAACTGGCGAGACATTACTGGATCACAATCAATCGTTATGCCTTGTTTACAATTGAAG
>Ga0272440_1001599_pt1 | contig 18413 bp, 12 predicted proteins | sample SSMMMBAug17_FD_192440 | JGI IMG/M metagenome (GOLD analysis project Ga0272440, IMG submission 192440) | Marine sediment archaeal communities from Little Sippewissett salt marsh, Falmouth, MA, United States - SSM-MMB-Aug17 | ecosystem: Environmental > Aquatic > Marine > Wetlands > Sediment ...
TACAGGTTATCAGAGATTTTTTGGAAAAAGTTGAAACCTATAGCGGGCTTCATAAAAATAAAAAAATATGCCCGGCTTTTTTATCCATTGGCGGGTTTAGTGCCCATGCTAAAAAATTGTGCAGGCATCATAAAATTGGAATGGCTGAAACGATTAATTTTTTATTATAGCAATTGATATCTTTTTATGGAATAGGCCTACAAGTTTTGGTATTTTGCAATAACCGAGATTATACATACGTTCTCGGATTTGTGTATATTCTCGGTTATTAATATGAAACCCAAACGCTCAGATCACTCAAAGCAGTAGATTCTAGCAAATAGCCATTGTTACTCTTCAAAGCATATTCTTGAACGTGGCTGACTAATTTATTTAATGACCAGGTGTTCACGTCATGAATATCAATATCTGCATACTCTGAAACATAACCCCACATATGAAGCAAGGCATTTCTTAATCCGCTTTCTTTAGGAGGCTGTCTTAAAACGTTACAAAACAAGAATGCCAGATCAGAAAAATCGTCCAAAGGTTTCATTTTTGATACTTTAGGCCCAATCTCCTTATAAAGATTCACATCCCTTGCCATGATAGAATATTTATGTTGACGCCATAATTCTTGCGCATTTTTGGGGATTGGAATACGTCCTGTTTCTTTATTTTGATATTTGTCATTAATAATCTGGTACTGCTTCATTGGCGTATCAATAAACTGTTCGGGCCATGCGCTATTTTTAGCACGTGTGCGTACTGGCGATTTTTCTGAATATCCACGTAATTTCATTTCTGCTGCCAATAATTGATGCCGCATGCGAAGTGCCCAGCCATATCCAACCCATCGCAGGGTTTCAGGATGCTTTGAATATCCTTTTTTCTTATTCACAATAATGGATACAATTCCATGCAATTCTCTATGCTCGCCCAACAGACTTTGCCGGTTTAAATACCCTGGTGAAAGATCCCAAATTCTCATAATGGTTTTACCTTCAAAAAAAAAGCCTTGATTTATCAAATAAATCAAGGCTTTTAAAAAAATCAATCGGGAAATAATTTATCCCAATTTACTGAAAATATTTTTGAAGAAATGCACAAATAAGGGCATATATTACATCATACCGCCCATGCCGCCCATGCCGCCGCCCATGCCAGGTGCTCCGCCACCCATTGGCATTTCAGACTTGTCTTGTGGCACTTCAGCAATCATTGCTTCAGTTGTCAGCATAAGACCAGCAACACTGCCTGCATTTTGAAGCGCAAATCGAACCACTTTTGTTGGATCAATAACGCCAGCAGCAATCAGATCTTCGTAGATATTTTTGTCAGCATTATAACCAAAAGAACCTTCACCATTCTTAACCTTATCAATAACAACTGAACCTTCAACGCCTGCATTGTTAGCGATCTGTCGAAGCGGTTCCTCAATTGCACGTTTTACAACGTTTGCTCCGAGTTGCTCTTCGCCTTCAATGTTTAATTTGTCGAGGGCTGCAATACAACGAACCAGAGCAACACCGCCACCTGCAACAATACCTTCTTCAACTGCTGCGCGAGTTGCATTTAATGCATCTTCAACACGCGCTTTCTTTTCTTTCATTTCGGGCTCTGTTGCAGCGCCAACGTTAATCACAGCAACGCCACCGATTAATTTTGCCAGACGTTCCTGTAATTTTTCACGATCATAATCAGATGTTGTATCATCAATCTGAGCTCGGATTTGTTTTACACGACCTTCAAGATCACTTCTTGAACCAGCGCCATCAACAATAGTGGTGTTGTCTTTGTCGATATTGACACGTTTGGCTGTACCCAAATCATCAAGAGAAATGGATTCTAATTTGATTCCCAAATCTTCAGAAATCATTTTTCCGCCAGTAAGAATGGCGATATCTTCGAGCATTGCTTTTCTTCTGTCACCAAAACCAGGTGCTTTTACAGCAGCGACCTGAAGTGTACCGCGCAGTTTATTAACAACCAATGTTGCCAGAGCTTCACCTTCAACATCTTCTGCAATAATAATCAATGGTTTTCCTGTTCGCGCAATGGCTTCCAGAATGGGCAGAAGATCTTTCATATTACTGATTTTCTTTTCATTGATTAAGATGTATGGATCTTCGAGAGAAGTAACCATTTTTTCAGAATCAGTCACAAAATAAGGTGACAAATAACCGCGATCAAACTGCATGCCTTCAACGACATCCAGTGATGTATTCATACTTTTGGCTTCTTCAACTGTGATAACACCTTCTTTTCCTACTTTTTCCATTGCTTCAGCAATAATGTTGCCAATTGTTTCGTCGTTATTAGCAGAAATTGTTCCGACTTGTGCAATTTCGCGTTGATCTTTGGTTGGTTTGCTCATTGATGCCAATGCATCGACAATGGCGCCAACAGCTTTCTCAATACCGCGTTTAATGGACATGGGATTGTTTCCAGCCACAACCAGTTTCTGGCCTTCTTCATAAATGGCTCGCGCCAGTACTGTAGCAGTAGTTGTTCCATCACCAGCAGTATCACTTGTTTTGCTGGCAACTTCTTTCACCATCTGAGCGCCCATGTTTTCAAACTTATCTTCGAGTTCGATTTCTTTTGCTACAGTTACCCCATCTTTGGTAACGTTGGGCGATCCCCATGATTTTTCAATAATGACATTTCTACCTTTTGGGCCAAGCGTTACGACCACGGCATCAGCAAGCGTTCTGACACCTTTTAACATAGATTCTCTGGCTTTTGAATCATATTTTATTTCTTTTGCAGACATTTTTTATATCCCCTTACATTTTTATTGTTGTTGATTATTGAATGACGCCAAGGACATCATCTTCGCGCATGATTAAATATTCTTCACCATCAATTTTCACTTCAGTGCCTGAATATTTACCAAACAGAATCTTATCGCCTTCTTTAAGATCCATCGGTGCGCGAGTTCCATCATCTTTAACTTTACCATTTCCCACCGCAACAACTTTGCCTTCAATGGGTTTTTCTTTGGCAGAGTCCGGGATGATTATTCCGCCTTTTGTCTTGGTTTCTTCCTCAACGCGTTGGACCAAAATCCGATCTTGTAAAGGTTTAATACTCATTTATAACCTCTCCTTTTTATTGAAAATAATTTATATTGGTTTTGGTTGCAACAATTATGTTACAACGACCATTTACTTCCTTCTAAATGCTTTCGCAATGCTATTTTTTCTATTCAGAAGAAACTACTGTTGCAAATAATCACCTGATTTTTAAATAAAGTTAGATCAGGTAGGATGATGAATCAGTGATAGTAATCCTATCTTAATTGATCAATCATTACTCCGAAGTTGCTTTAGCAGCAGTCTTTGTTTCTGAAGATTTCGTTTCTGTTTTTTCAGTTTTAGTTTCTTTACTATCTTCAGTTTTTTTAGATTCGGTATTTTTCTTACCAGAATAATCAGTGACATACCAACCAGTACCTTTTAAATGAAAACTACTTTGCGATACGATTTTATGTAAATGCCCCTGACAGCTTTTGCACGTTTCTAATGGATTATCAGAAATTTTCTGCCAAGCTTCTTCAATTTGACCGCAGTTTTCACATTCATACTCATAGATCGGCATGATGACCTCCTGTTCGTTTATTTTGTTCATAATATTGGGTTTGTTTGATTCCCCCTGTGTTGAAAGAAAATATAGGTATCGTTTTTGGCTTGTCAAGGATTTTATCCATGAAAAAACGAAAAAATATGATAGATTTTTTTTATGAATAATAATCAATTTTAGGATTGACATTTATTAAATTTGAATTTATAGTATGAGCTTTAATCAAGTTGATTTGAAGATAAATCAATGGAGAGGTTGCCGAGTGGCTGAAGGCCCCGCACTCGAAATGCGGTATCCGGCCAAAAGCCGGATCGTGGGTTCGAATCCCACCCTCTCCGTGGAGCAGAAAAATATGTTCAACCCTAAAATATGCGGAGAGATGTCCGAGCTGGCTGAAGGAGCACGACTGGAAATCGTGTGTACTGCCAAAAGCGGTACCGAGGGTTCGAATCCCTCTCTCTCCGCCACCCTTCTTTAATCATGTCCTATCTTGTTCTTGCACGAAAATATCGTCCATCAACTTTTGATGAAGTTGTTGAGCAGACTCATGTAACGCAAACACTGAAAAATGCGGTATTATCGCAGCGTGTTGCACATGCAATTCTTTTTTCAGGCCCGCGAGGAACAGGAAAAACAACCATTGCGCGTATTTTGGCAAGGTCCATGAATTGCTATGAAGGCCCTACTGAAATGCCCTGCAATAAATGTCGTTCTTGCCTGGATATTACCTCTGGAAATGCGGTTGATGTTATGGAAGTTGATGGTGCATCAAACAATGGTGTGGAGCATATTCGTGATTTGCGTGATCGCGTTCAATATCGTCCAGCGCACAGCCGCTACAAGATTTATATTATTGATGAAGTGCACATGTTAAGTACTGCTGCTTTCAATGCACTGCTTAAAACCCTTGAAGAACCCCCGCAACATGTGATGTTCTTGTTTGCGACAACAGAACCTCACAAAATCCCCATTACAATTCTATCCCGATGTCAACGTCATGATTTAAGACGTGTCAACCTTGTTTCTATTACCAATCATTTGAAAAATTTGTGCGAAAAGGAACAGATTCAGGTTAAGGAAGAATTGTTGTCTATTGTTGCGCGTGAGGCTGGCGGAAGTATACGCGATGCCCTCAGCTTGCTGGATCAAGTTATTGTCTGTCTTGACAATCAGGATGACAATCAGGATATTGATGTTCTTGATCTTTTGGGGATTCTGGATCGAAAAAATATCTTTCAATTATCCAGTGCAATTATTGAGGGAAACATTCCAGAAGCCCTGGACAAATTACAGGATGTCTATGACAGAGGACATGATTTAAAAAAATTAATGGTTGATTTGACCGCGCATTTCAGAAATTTATTGATTGTAAAAATTGGCAAGAAAATTGATCGACTGGTGAATGTTCCAGAACATGAAATTGAAGCAATGAAAAAACAGGTAGAAAAAGTGACACCTCATTATATTAACCAAATTTTTGATACCTTATTTCAGGAAGAAACATTTATCAGATATGCGCCGCAACCACGTCTGGCTTTAGAAAAAGCAATTATCAAAATTGCATCCATTCAACCTGTTTTGTCTCTGGATCAACTGATCGAAAAAATTGATGGTCTTCAAAAAACAATCACCGAAAACCCTTCAGCAAAAATCGTATACAATCGGATTGAACAACAAATTCAACCACCTTCTCAACAAGCAGCAGAAACGCAATACGTGTGGCCTTCCAGGAACCAAGATGCTGAACCATTAAAAGAGAAAATTCAGACAGAGAAGACCCAAATTCCCGAAACAAAAGAATCTGATCAGGAAATAAAAAATTATTCCGATAATCAAAAGAACATTGAATCGCTTGACATAATCTGGCAAAAATTGATCGCTCAAATTAAAAATGAAATGCCAGCCATTGCGCCCTCTCTAAAAGAAGCCAAGTTAGTTGAGCGAACAGATACACAAATATCAATTGAGGTAAATGGTTCGTTCTTTGATTTTGATCGTGTTAAAGAAAAGAATACCGAATTTACAAAAATTGCGGCAAAAGTATTCAATCAACCTGTTTCCATTCAATGGATTCAAGGTAAAAACTCAGAATCAGCACTGAAACTCCAGAAAGAAAAAAATGAACGAGAGCTAGTGCTTAAAAAAGATGCCAGGAATCATCCATTGGTAAAAGAAGCGATTCGATTGTTCAATGGAAAAATTCTTGATGTAAAAATATTACAATAATACAACACAGGTGTGTTGGATAAATTAAAGGAGTCGATTATGAAAGGTATGGCCAATATGATGAAGCAGGCTCAAAAGCTTCAATCAAAAATGCTTAAAATGCAAGATGAGCTGGCAGATCAAACAGTTGAAGGATCAGCCGGAGGCGGTATGGTAAAAGTTGTTGCAACTGGTAAACAACAGATCAAGTCCATTGAGTTAGAAAAGGAAGTTGTTGATCCTGAAGATGTTGATATGTTACAGGATATGATTGTTGCGGCTGTCAATGATGCACTGAATAAGTCTCAAGAAATGGTCTCAGGAGAAATGTCAAAACTGACAGGTGGTTTAAATATTCCAGGATTAATGTAATGCGCCACTACCCACCATCGCTGATTACACTGATTCGACAACTTTCAAAGCTTCCAGGAATTGGGGAGAAAACCGCGACACGTCTGGCACTTCATATCTTAAAATCGTCAGCCGGTGAAGCCAAAAGTCTTGCAGACAGTATAAATGCGGTAAAAGAAAAAATCCATTATTGCCCGGTGTGTTTTGGTCTGACAGATCAGGCAATGTGTCAAATTTGTAATGATCCCAATAGAAACAAACAACTGGTTTGTGTTGTAGAACAAACTGATGACATGGCATCCATTGAACGCTCAGGATCATTCAGTGGCTTGTACCATGTTTTACATGGTACATTGTCCCCTATGAATGGCATTGGTCCTGATGATATTCGATTAAAAGAATTGTATGAACGTGTAAAAAAACACAATGTTCAGGAAGTTATCATTGCGACCAGCACCAATGTTGAAGGAGAGGCAACCGCTTCTTATATTGTTGAAAATATGTCTGCCATGCCTGTTAAAATGTCTCGAATTGCGACAGGTGTACCTATGGGGGGAGATTTAAAATTTGTCGATCAGGTAACTTTAAAATGCGCTCTGGAACGTCGATATGAATTTTAAATATAATAATTTTTAGGAGAATAATAATGAACAAGAAGATTTACTTCATGATCTTTGCATGGTTTTCCATAATGGCATGTACGACAACCTATGCATGGGATAAAGTGGGTTATATCAACCTTCAACGTCTTGTGAACGAATCCAAAATGGGAAAACTGGCAAAATCAAATATTGAAAAATTACGTAAAGAAAAACAGGCAGAAATTGATCGTCAGCAAAAAAAAATTCAGGAATTGGACGCGATTATTAAAAAAAATGGCGATCTAATGGGAGCACTCAACAAAGCTGAAAAAACTGAGGAACTCCAGCGATTGTACAAAAATTTCAAGAGGATGGTTGCTGATGCCAAAGAAGAATTGGCAAATGAGGATGGTAAATTGGTTGCCACGATTCTGGAACAAGCGGATGGTGTTCTCAAGCAAGTTGCGAAAAATAAAAAATATTCCATCATTTTAAAAGATCCTGATGCCATTGGCTATTTGGATCCGAAAGTAGATATTACTGATGCGGTTATTCTTGAATTTAATAAACTGGTGAAGTAGAGACAAAAAAAGATTCTGATTATAACATTTTTTTGAAATAAATTAAAATAGTTAGTCGTTACGCTATATTTTTGAAAAACGTGTAGGGGCGAACCTTGTGTTCGCCCATCGTACATAGGAACGAAAGCGTTATTAGTTCGAGGGCGAACACAAGGTTCGCCCCTACACGTTCTCGGCACGTAAGTAAATGGGGAACTTATTTTTCGAGCTTTCCTTAAATAAACACTTCAAGTCCCTTTGGGACGACACAGGAATAGCCTGGAGTTTCAACTCCAGGCGGGCGAACATGTAAGGCGGTCGACCTTAGCCTGACGCCTATGGGCTTTAGCCCAACGAAATGAAGGTTGCCAAAAGGAGGACATTTACCCAAAAAAAAAGGAGAGATACATTGTCTACCAAATTTATAAAATATATATCATTTCTCATTTGCCTGATCTCTATACAGGCCCAGGCAGTCTGTATTTCCCCTCAAATTACATGTCCGGATAACGTTGCGCTGATTGTTCCCAATCAGTTAACAGAAAGTGACCCACCCATTCAGGCCATTGCCTGTACCTCAGTTCCTTATTCTCAAAACATTGACATTCAATTATTTTCAAGTGATCGTTCAGAAATCAAATGTCCGCAATCCGCGGTGATACCATCAAATTATACCTGGATTACCATCAATATGACAGTGGTTGATGATTTCATTGTTGATGGGCCAGTTCAACTCACACTGACAGCAGGTTTTCTTGGGCAGACTGTTACCACGCAAATAATTGTCAAAGATAATGATCAAACAACAAACCAGACACATGAAAAACAGGCTTTAAATGACTTATTCACGCAGACCACCGGCAATGATTGGACAAACAATGCCCATTGGCTTGAAACAGATAACCCCTGCACTTGGCATGGCATAAAATGCGATAATGGGGTGATGCCCATATCTGAAATTCAACTCAATTACCATAAACTATCTGGTTTACTGCCAACATCACTCAATCAACTTGCGGACCTCAAACGTCTTTACCTGGGACACAACAATCTGACTGGTAATTTTTCAGACCAATTGAATCAAACCCGAATTCATATCTTGTGGCTACAGGGAAATGCATTTTCTGATTCCATTCGGGAAAGCCTTTCTCAAATGGTTTATTTACAGGATCTGAATCTATCCAAAAACCAATTCACCGGCAATTTGCCAGATAATTTTGGCAATCTATCGCGTCTGGAATTGCTGGATCTGTCATCAAACCAATTGTCAGGCGCATTGCCCCAATCTTTTGGTCAGCTTACCCGCCTGATCAATCTTCATTTAAATGATAATCGATTCTCAGGTACAATTTCAGTGATTGCCAATCTGTGTCAGTTACAACAATTGGATCTTCGCAACAATGCATTTACCGGCACTATTAACGATTTATCCCAATTATCCAATATTCGCACGCTGGATCTTGGCAGCAATAACTTTGATAATGTTTTTCCCTGGCTATTGGCACAAAATACAAACGTACTTCGAATCGATGTCCATGATACGTATCTAAGCGGGCAACTTCCCCAATGGGAGGCAGATAACTATGCCCTGTACACATTAAATATCAGATCCAATCGTTTTACAGGCAAAATACCTGAAACCATTACTAAATTAAGCAATGTATCATCAGGAAATCTGGATTTACGTTGGAACGCTTTGTATGCGGAAACGCAGGATGTCAAAAACTTTATCGACCAAAGGCATGGCGGGCAAAACTGGGAAATAACTCAGACCATAGCACCAAAGGATTTAACTGCAACTGTTTTATCGGGTGAACGTATTCGACTGGACTGGTCCCCCATTCTTTCGGATACAATCACTGGTGCCTTTGAAATTTTTTACACCTATGCGCCTGATGGAACGTTCCGAAAATTGGATGAAACCACTGATAAAACAGATACCAGTTATACGTTGACACATCTTTACAGCAGTACCACATATTATTTAAAAATCAGAACACGCACTGATCCACATGCAAACAATCGAAATATTGTTTACAGTGATTTTTCATCTGCCCTATCAGTAACAACACAAAGCATCATTCAAACAATCGCGGGCACAAATGGACAGATTATTCCATCTGGAAACGTAGCTGCGCCCCTCAATTCCCCCATTTGTTTCACTTTTCTGCCAGATGAAAATTATCATGTTGAAAATGTGATGCTGGATCAAGTCAGTCTGGGTTCGATAACATCCTATACGTTTTTATCTGTTAATTATGATCGAAAAGTTCAGGCGACCTTTGCAAACGATGCTCCTCAGATTGACCCTATTTCGCCCATTACTTTTGATGAAGACGTTCCGCCTGCCCCGATTCCCATTACGATCACTGACAGAGAATCATCAACAGACGTATTGACAATCAAGATTGTTTCATTAAATCCAGAACTTATTCCAGATAATCATATCCAGCTTACCGGATCAGGGGCATCAAAGTATCTTCATATAAAAAATGCCCAGGAATTGTCTGGCGTAGGAATCATCACCATCCAGGTATCAGATCCGCTGAGATTAAAAGCAAGCCGGTCCTTTACATACACTGTGAACGCGATAAACGACCCGCCTGTTGCCAGTAACCTTGTTTACAAAGCATATGAAGATATTGAAATCAAATGTGATTTTATGGCATTGGATATCGAACAAAATAGTATGACTTATATTATTACCGCCACCCCCAATCATGGGATATTAACCCATGATACTGGAAAGGATTCATTTACCTATCGTTCTGACTCCAATTATTCAGGAAGAGACTATGTCAGGTATAAGGTCATGGATAACTCCAAGCTGGGCCCGGAGATGTCCAATGAAGCGGTTGTTATTTTGGATATTCAACCTGTGAACGATGCGCCAGTAGCACATGCGGGTGATGATTTGCACGTACTTGAAGGCGAGCGCGTGTTGCTTGATGGCAGTAAAAGCAGTGATGTTGATGATACAACCTTACATTTTGAGTGGGTGCAATCATTGGGGCCAGAGGTGGCATTGTCGTCATCCACTGCCATATCACCGGTATTTATTTCGCCTCATGCACCTTCTGATAATCAACCTCTTTCATTAATATTCTGGCTAAGGGTTTCTGATGATGGCAACAAATTTTCGCGGGATGATTGTGTTGTATGGGTGGCTCCCAGGGAAATTCCCATTATTCCCATTGCTCAAATGGGGATGCCCTTGACTCCTGTTTCAGGTCGTGCGCCTTTTCGTGTGGATTTTCAAGATCGATCCATTGGTATCATTGATTCATGGCTGTGGACTTTTGGAAATGGCCATGAAAGTGTACGTCAAGATCCCATTTATTCCTATGACAATCCTGGCGCTTACACAGTATGCCTTCAGGTAACAGGCCAGGGAGGTTCAGACGCCATAACGTTTTCAAACTGGATCACTGTTTTGTCAAATCCAAATGCGGTATCATCAGTGATTTCACCTGAAGAACGAAGTGTTTTGATTGATCTTTTTAATCAAACCCTGGGCACTGAATGGTTGTGGAACACCCACTGGCTTGATCCAAACAGAAATGAATATTATTGGCATGGTGTCACAGTACCTGACACCCATGTCAGCAGTTTAGAGCTTTCTGAAAATTTATTGAATGGTACGTTACCAGATAACTTGAATCAGCTGACACGCTTGCGGCATTTCGATGTTTCAAAGAATCAGATTACAGGACCAATGCCAGATAATGTTATCAATTTAAATGAGTTACAATTTCTGGATATCTCTGGAAATCAATTCGTGGATACGCTGACAGCGAATATTGATCAACTTGAACAATTGACGTATTTGAATCTTTTTCAAAATCAATTTTATGGCAGTATTCCTCCCAGTATTGGAAATATGCAGCAATTAATATATCTCAATCTTGGAAAAAATCAATTCATTGGCAATATTCCCGAACCCTTTGTTGCTCTTATCAATTTGACCCATTTAAACGTCTCCTTCAACCAATTAGAGGGATTGTTGCCTGATTTTATTGATCAATTGATATCACTCAACCAATTAGACCTGTCTCACAATCAATATATTGAGACCATTCCTGATTCTTTAATGCGTGCGACCTGGATTCAAGAGCTTCAGTTATCATCAAACCAGCTTGATGGAGCCATTCCTGATGGTTTTGATCAGTTTGATAATTTACAAATTCTTGATTTAAGTAACAATAATTTTAGTGGGACGATTCCAAAAAGCCTGTATGAGACAAGTCAACTCACCTGGTTAAATCTCAGCAGTAATTCTTTGGAAGATCACTTAACTTCCAGAATAACACTATTAAAGCAATTACAAACTCTGGACATCTCTAATAATCAGTTTAGCGGCGTATTTCCGATTGAACTCACACGGCTGGAAAAAATGCGCATATTGAATCTTTCATATAACACATTTACCGGCACCATTCCTGATTTGTCGCGCCTGTATCTTTTGCAAAATTTTGATATTTCTCACAATCATTTTAAGGATGAATTCCCTGAAAGCATGCTCACATTGCAACAAATAAAAACAATCAATATTGCAGGCAATGATTTTTCAGGTGAGATTCCAGCAGAAATGATCCAATTGAGTACTCTAAAAGACAATGCATCTGATTTTCGATGGAACCGACTTACAGTGGACAATCGAAGCTTAGAAAAATTTTTAGCAGCCACTCAAATATCGGGTGAATCCTGGATTAACACCCAAACAATTGCGCCCACAAAATTGAGTTTCCAGGAGGGAGAAACACAGGAAGAAATAATTCTGAGTTGGCCCCCTATTGCTTACTCCGCTGATGCGGGCGGCTATGAGATATATATTGCACAAGAGCCTGATGGCCCCTATGAATTTCGATATTTGACAGGATCAAAACTGGACAATTCATATACAGTCACCAATTTGTCGGGGGATACGACCTATTATTTTAAAGTTCGCACAGTAACGCATCCCCATTCCCATAATCCGAACAAACTCGTCAGTGAATTTACGCCCATATTACCGGTGACTGTAAAACTATCGACTGAGCGGCCTGACAATCCAAAAGATCTTGCTGTTGAAACATATTTTAGCAATCGGATTATGTTATCATGGAAACTGATTAAAAGTCCGGAAAATGTATATTATAGAGTGTTTCGAAGTGAAACCATTGATGGTCAGTATCACAGTATTTCAACATTGATTACAGCATCATTTGTGGATTGGGATGTCAGTGAAGGCAACACCTATTATTACAAGATTCGTTCTTATCTGGATGAAACGCCATCAGAATTATTCAGCAACATCGTTCAAGCCATTCCTGGTACACCCACCACATATTCAATGAATGGCCATTTTACTGTAGCGCTTGTATCTCAGGGAGATACTGCGGTTTATTCCATGACCCTTGAGGGTGCAAGCAGTTTTAAAGGTAAAATCAGCATGTCATGCCTATGGCCGGGAAGTGATCCATCAACGCCCCCATCAGGAATTGAACCGATGTTTTATATGCATGGATATGTCATGGATACAGATTTAAATCGCGTTCCGCTTCCAGCACCCATTCAATTAAAAGTTAAAGTTGCAGACGATTATACCCCATCTGTTATGATATTTCAGTTGGCTGTCACAGATTCTCAAACCAACAATCAACGCATTTTTGGCATGCAGTTACATGTTATTCCTGATAATGAATGCGCAATCGCATTGTCATCAGACCGGCCTGTATATCATGAATATGCTGAAATTGGAGTATCTGGATTTATTTCCAGCCGCATGTCCAAAGAACCTGTGGAGATTCAACTGGTCTCTCAAGACACTATTTTGAGTCACAAACTTGTTGAAACCATATCTGATGGCTATTTTGAAACCTTTTTTACTTCAACGCCCTGGACTGTCGGCAATTATACAGTTCAGGTGCAATGGAAAATATGGGATGTGGATGATATTTTTTGCCCGCAAAGTTCCTATGCTGTGAGCCTTCCTATTATTGTTGAGCAAAGTACCAGCCACATCAATCTATCCATGAAACCAGACCAGACAATTCCACAAATAAATCAATTGATTGATATAATGGGTGACATCTCGCCAGCAATTGACAATTCAGAGATCATTGTCCGCATTTTTGCGCCAGATCAATCATATGAAGAAAGAACCATTCAATTGGAGGGGCAGAACAATTTCGAAATAAAGGCGATTCAACTTTCTCAAGCAGGAATATGGACAATAAAAGCCTATTGGCCTGGAGCCATGTTTTATCCCGGGTGTGAAAGCAATGCGCTGGAAATTTTGGTAGAAACACCGCCAGGACGCGCAATTATATTGGGCACACGTTTTCCACAGTATCAACGAGAATTGCCCCAAAGTACTCTGGATCTTTGCAAAATGGTTTACGATCAATTCCTTCAGCGCGGTTTTGATCCAGTTGAGATCATCACCATGATGCATACAATGAAAAATGATCCCCTGACACCGGACCCGATGACCGAATCAATGGATTGGGTAGACTTTATCAATCCAACATCGCAAGATTTTCTGGATGTTTTGACCCATGCATTTGCAGATGTTCTCAATCCGCATTTGCCATTATGGATTTTCATACATGGTTTTTCAGAATCTGATGCCGCCTTTCTGATGCGCAATGAGTATGATCGAATATCTGCCGAACAAATTGACACCGCGTTGGATCTGCTGCAAGCCCAGACAAAGAGCCCTGTTATGTTAATACTTGATATGCCCTATTCTGGTGCTTTTATGCCTGTTTTATCCGAAACAAACCGCGTTATCATTACCAGCAGCACGTCATCCAATTACAGGGTTGATCCAGTGAATGATATCAATTTTAGTATGAAATTATTCCAATGCCTGCATGCGGGAAAAAATTTATTTGATGCATTTGAAAGAAGTAAGTCTATTTGGGACCCCTTGAATTCAGTTTCTGCCCAAATTGATGACTCAGGTGATGGCATATATGATGATTCAGATGGTTCCATTTCCAGGCAAATATTTATGAATGGCCCGACCATTCAAACAGATATGCCTGTCGTTTCAAATATAAATGTTCAGCCGCATTTGCAATATGCAACCAGTCTTCCGGTTTCGGTAAGTATCACAGCGGGAACATCACCCATTCAACATGTCAAAGTCAAGCTATTTGATCCATCACCCGTGCCGCTGTACAAAGATATCAGCACTGCACTTGAGGATATCTCCTATACTTTGTATGCAACCATGCAGCCTGGCATGTATAGTCATGTACTGCCATGTCTTACTGAACCCGGGCAGTATTCTTTTTTGGTGTTTGCGCGGGATCGAAATCAATGTATATCTGATCCGATGCAAACGACTGTCATTGTTTCACCTGAAACGCCTGTATCATATTTTGATTCAGTACCAGATTTGACCCGACATACACTGGATGCACTATGCGGGTTCTTCATACCAGATGATTCCAATTTTCATCTGGTTGAAACTCCCACGAACAATTCATTACGTGCGATTTGGGGCCTCAATTATCGGCATGTGATCGCGGTAGGTGACAATGGTACAATTCTTTTTTTCGATGGCAATCAGTGGCAATTTATGGACAGTCAGACACAAAACAGATTACTCGCTGTGTGGGGCCTGTCATCAGATAATATCTATGCCGCAGGTGAAGAAGGCCTGATGCGTCATTTTAATGGTACAACTTGGGAACCTGTTGAAACCCACATAGAAAACCCGATTTGTGGAATATGGGGAACCCAGCCTGACAATATTTATGCAGTAGGGGGGCATGGGACAATTCTGCATTATGATGGCACATCCTGGCAGCGACATTATACAAAATGGTATGATCGTTTGAATACCATTTGGGGCAGAAATGCATCGGATATCTATGCTGCCGGAGAAAATGGATTAATGCTCCATTACGATGGTTCAGAGTGGGACGCAATGCCCTATTGTTCATCAAGGCCAATCAATGATGTTTTTGGCGATGCCAATTTTGTCTTTGGGGTACGTTTCTTTGATCCCATCCAGTTTAATGCTGGACAGGGATGGACACCAACCCGAATATGTGATTACCGGGAAATCAATGCGTTTTGGCAAAGCCATTCTGAATATGTTTTTTCAGCAGGAGAACGCGGGCAGGTTTATATATGGAGTACTCCAGCCATTTGTAGAGTGCCCAATACACCGCCAATGATATCCCCTATTTCAAATAGAAAAAATCTTGTCAACCAGCCGGTACCCCCCATTCCATTTACAGTGATAGACAACGAACATTTTGCCTATGAATTACAAATTGAAGTCATGTCTTCCAATCCAGACCTGTTGCCTGCAAATCGAATTATTATTGAAGGTACTGGCGCTGATCGATTGATTCATCTTGAACCCAAATATGGAATTCTTGGTGAGGCATATATTTCGTTAGTTGTAAGTGATCCTTGTGATAGAAAACAGGCACAAGGGTTTTTATTAACAGTAACTGATGGAAGGGAATTGTTTTACATAAGATATCAGGAAACCATAGAAATGAAGGATATTTTGAAAATATTGCGGGGTGAGGCTGTTCAATAATGAGTGCCTGTTCATTATGCCCTTACAGTGCGACCATAACCATATAGGCATAAAAATTGCAAATTCACAATTTTTATGAAAACACAATTAGACATCATTGAAAGCAATCAAGGCATGAACAGGCGGCAGTTTATGAAATATGCCCTTGCTGCTGCCTCTACAGCAAGTGTACCCAATATTTTGGGATGTGCCGCTTTTTCAGGACAACTTCCTCAAATAGACATCAACAGGCCCTATATATTAAAAAATGCTCATGTTATTGATGTGGTAGAAGGGATTGTCAGAGAAAATCAATGCATACAAATGCAAAATGGAAAAATTACAGATATTTTTCCAGGCAATGAAAAGGTAGATCCATCAATTGAGAGCCTGGATCTAAATGGAAAGTATGTTTGTCCGGGCCTGATTGATGCCCATTGTCACTCTACGATTACATCAGTATTTGCATTTCATTTTTTTCAAGCATGGCGTCATCTTCGACAACAGGAAACCAATTTTCGGTTGTGTATTGAATCCGGGGTTACAACGATTCGTGATCTTGGCGCCATGAGATGGGCGCTTGAGTGGTATATCGAAAGAATCAACGATGAATGGATTCCTGGTCCGCGCGTGCAATACTGTAATGCCATGCTTAATATTAAAGGCGGTCATCCAGAAGTCAATTCCACAGATATCAATTATTTTGCAAATGCAGCCAAACCATTTATTGGCATTCCCACTGTCAATTTTTCATCAACAGATGAACTCAAATCAGCGCTTCAATCGAATACACAGAGGGCGTCATTTATTAAGTTAACAGTGGATTCCATTTCTGCATTTTGTAAAGCCAATTTAAGAATTCCTGAATACACAGGTGAGCATTTAAAAATTATTTTCGACTGTGCAGATAAAAAAGCCCTTCCAGTTGTCTGTCATAATATGGATAAATCCGGCTTTGATCGTATGGTGAATTACCCCATACATTCCCTTGAACATATTGTCACAGATACTTATTTAACTGATAAAGAAGTTTCAAATTTTGCAAAAAAGAACATTGCTGTTGTCCCGACCCTGGTCGTAGGGCAATCCTTTAGTAGTCATGATATGTTCGACGTTTTTCCCAAAAAATATCAAACTGATTTTATTGAAAATGAAATTAAAATTCGACATCAATATTTAACAAATGAAGCCCATGATCACGTTGATGCCGCCTTCCATAAATTAAATCTGAATACAATGAAATATTATCATACAATCGGATGCAAAAATATGTGGGATCAAAAAATATTTCTGGGAAATCCGGATAAAACACTTGGGTTGCTTAAATATGGCGTTCCTAACTTAAAAAAGTTAAAAGAGGCAGGGGTGTTAATTGGTGTTGGTATGGATGCTGGCATGCCCTTTTGTTATTTTGGCAGTCTGTACAGAGAGTTGGAATTATTATCGCGTGTGGGGTTTTCAAATCAAGAAATACTTCGGGCTGCAACATACAATAATGCAAAGATTTTGAATATGTCATCAGAAATTGGTGAAATTTCAAAGGGAAAATTCGCGGACCTGGTTGTATATGACAAAAATCCACTGGATGATATTCGGGCGTGTCGTTCACCCAAAATGGTGTTTAAAGGCGGAAAAGTGTTGGTTGCCAATGGTTAAGAATGCTCGGAAAATAACATGCTCATTTTTCATGATCGTACAAAAAAATTAAGGTCGTGTAGAGACGTAGCATGCTACGTCTCTACAGTAAAATTACCTCAAAACGAACAATATCAATAATGGGGAAGTTATTTTCAGAGTATTCCTTAGAAATGCCTGAACAATACTCAAAAGATCTCACTTGAAAATAATTTTTGTAAGAAAATTTCCAATGGAAAAATATCCATGCCATAAGGTATGCCCCTACATTGGTTTCGGACATTGGTTGGATTTCGATCCCGCTTCAAAGATCAGCCCCATCCCATAATATAATCTGATTGCTTTTTCCAAAATCGCAGGCATCTTTTGTAAAACCTTTTTCATGACTTTTTCCTAAGCTTGTTTTGGCCAACCAAAATCTTAAGACTTGATCTCTGAAATAATAACGCTTATCATTTTTGATAATTAAATCTGATTTTAATAATGATTTCATTAAGTTTGACAAATGCCTATAGCGCTCAGATAAAGTACCCAGATCTTGCTCAGTTAAATTCCCCATTTTATTAACAGAAAAATCAAAATAGTTTCTGATTGATTTGTTTGATTTTTTTTTCAAGTAGTAAATTTAATCTTTTAGTCGATTAACGCACTAAAACATATTTTTATTTTTTATTTATTTAATGAATGAGTTAAAGCGAGTAATGATGATTTTGATATGAATTCGGTTTTTTAAATTTTTAAAAGGATTTTTTGATTTGACAAAAATTCAAGTCCCCTATACCTCTATTAATAAGACTTACACTCAATACTTAGCAAGGAATACCTTGTCAAATAAGAATCTGTAATAATATGTGAATTTTTTAAAATTTTTTATAAAAAAATAAATGTAGTGAGAAGAAATATAGGTAAGTGTTGATAAGAAAGGATATATTATTTGGGCAAACCTGTGTTTAGTTTTTTTACTTTGAGCTTTAAGACGTCATTCCAGTC
>Ga0272440_1001600_pt1 | contig 18413 bp, 10 predicted proteins | sample SSMMMBAug17_FD_192440 | JGI IMG/M metagenome (GOLD analysis project Ga0272440, IMG submission 192440) | Marine sediment archaeal communities from Little Sippewissett salt marsh, Falmouth, MA, United States - SSM-MMB-Aug17 | ecosystem: Environmental > Aquatic > Marine > Wetlands > Sediment ...
ATATTCATACTGTTCAAGTCATGGATTGTCGGAATGTATTCAATTGAAGTACCAACTTGATTGTTACCAATGTTATAAAATTCTACATTTTCTTGAGGTTGATTTAATGTCCATTGAATATTATTATAACGTTCTGTTTTTTTTTGTAATGCATCTAATACAACGCGTTTGTTCTTAAAATTTTCTCCAATGATGATAATTTTAATATGTTCGTATGATTTATGGTTTTGTAAAAAATCGACGAGATGCTCTATATTTTCGCTATTATCCTCACCAAAGTTGTCATTCAGCAATTCTTGCTGTGGGCAATAGTCACTATAAGGGGCATCTTTTTGATTCTGATCACAAGAATTGAATGTTATCAGCCTATCGGTAAAAGATTTTTTTTGTTTTTTTACCTGGCCATTGAGCATAACTATATTTTTATAGATGGCGACACTTGGCTCTTTATGTGAATGTAAAATATTATTTTTATTATGATTGTTTAATCGCAAATGTTTGTCATGAAGTGCAAAAGAAAAAGCAAAAAGGAATGTAATGCACATAAATACAGCAAGAAAAAAACAAATACACAAAAAAGGATATAATTCAATTCCATTTTTAAACTGTTTTATCTTTTTATTTTTTATTGTATTTTTTGGGGTTAAAATACACCATGTCACAAAAAAAGAAACCAACATAAACAATAAAGCAACAATAAGGCATAGAAAACTATGATGGTTTAAATTCATCCCTTGTATTAAAATATAGCCTGAATATCTTAGCCAACAGATAAAATGAACTATTGTATATAAAAGCATAACAAAGACTGTAAAAAGTCGTAATTCATTTTTTTTGAACATTCGCAGACATAAATTGATGATCAAAGGAATTGCAAACAATACAACAACGAGCCAGCAAGAATTTTCTTTTTTTAACCAATAACAGAAACTACTTATTAAAAAAAGAATAACTGTGATGAATTGAAGATATGTGATTAAATAGTGATTTATAATATTTTTCAACGTACAACTCCTTTCACAAATTAAAGATGACTGTTTCGCATCAGAATTACCTCTGCCTTTTCACAAAGAAAATTCTTACACCAACATTATCTGGAATAACTTCTGAATCAAAAGTATACCGGATTGAAGTCCGACATTCCCAAAGTGAGTTGGTATATGCGCCACCTCTGGCAACGAGTTCCTTTGAACCCAACGTCCAACCAGATTTTTTCATAGCTTCTAAGTCGCTGTAATTAAAAAATTTATTTTTTACCAGTTCATAAACATTTCCAGCAAGATCATGCACTTTACAAAATGTACTTTTTTCACGAGAACCAACTTTTTCCTTTTTCTGAGGTTGAAAAACAGCTTTATTTTCTGCGTTTTGTTCATCATTCCCCCATGGAAAATAATATTTTTTTCTGGAAGGTCCTTTTGCGGCATATTCCCACTCTATTTCTGTGGGCAAATCAAATTGATAGAACTTTAGTTCATCCACTTTATTATCCCATTTAGATGCATTTAACCATTTTATATAATTTGTTATAAAATCTTTTTTTATTTTTGTTAAAGGATATCTTAATTCTTCCTGGTTCGCATTTATTTTATCCCGATAAAAATCTTTTAACCGAGAATCATTTTTATCAGTTTGTTTTGTAAGACTTTTCATAAATTGTTTATTGTTTTTTAGAAAAGATAAAAATTCTCTTTCTGTTAACTCAAACTTAGATATCCAATATTTATGTTGTATTTTCTGTTTTTGTTGAGGGCCTTCATTTTCAACATTTACTTGAATTTTTTTTAGTGCTTCTATTATTTCTGCTCTTTGAGAACCAAAATAAAAACTACCCGGTGGAACAGGATAAAATTCGATAATATTGTTATCAGGCATCGTCATTTTTAAAATATTTGTATCTTTAAGCAGCGTACATTTGGGTACATTTGTATAGGGAGCAACTGTTTGTCCGAATAGCTGAATATAATCTCCATAAAATCCTTTTAACACCAAATTACAATCTGTATCTATATCAATAATGTCCAAATACGATATGTGAATTTTCATTTCATTGCTGTGAGTGGTTAAATTCCATATACTATCTTTAATATTTCCTGTAAAAATCCATTCATATAAATAACTATCTTTTTGAATCTTTGTTTTTTTATAGATAAATATCGATAATTCATCTTGAGTATTTCCATCCTGTATTGGAAAAACAATCATTGCTTTTTTGTCCATCTTGCACAAACTAATAGAATCATTGATTTTAGCTAATTTTTTTTCAAAAGCATCCACCTTATATGCCTTAATGATTAGATGAAATGGTAATTGATCAGCCTTTGCTTGTGATAAAATAAACGTAAAAAAAATATATACCAAAACCAATGTTTTCATTTTTATCATAATGATTCTCCATTATTAATCTGCAGAAGATAAAATTTCTCCAGGTTCAAATTTTGTTGCCAGAAGTGCAGGTATAACACCTGCGGCCAAGCAAACTAAAACTGTAACACAACCAAAAATAAACCAGCCTCCTATTGATGGCCAAAATAAATGCTGGTCTTCTGATGCTTTTAAAATGGTATAAAGCCATGAACGTTCCAAAATAGTAAAAATCATCAATAGTTGAAAGACGCAAGCCAATATAATCCCTAAAACACCATATATAAACGCCTGAAAAATAAAAAACCATGCAATTCCTTTTTTTTGCACACCCATTGCTCTCATGAGTCCAATCAGTCTTCGCTTTCTTCGAACAGCTTCACCCATTGTGCCTGCAATAGATAAAATAACCGCTAAAATGCCTGCAATTGCCAGCACAATTATTAAGATGTATATCCTTTTTTTGGTAATCTGCAAATCAGTAATCATATCTGCATTGGAGTGATTTACAACATATTTATAGTTATTTCGAAGATCTGACTCAAGGGATACCACCTGATCCGATTTATTGGCAAAAATATGTGCTGCCAGATAATATATATCCGTATTAACTGGGCCAAATTTTCCGGTTCGTCTATCGAAAATAGCATAATTATCATTTATTTGTCCAAAACGATACAAAAAACGTGGCAGGACAAAGGCATTATTACCGCGACAGGTTCCAATAACACTGACTGGAACCTCCTGTCGATGAATGGATATGAGCATATCATAAGGAACATTTGATTTATCTGCAAAATTTTCGGGTACAATCATTTGAATATTTGTAGTATTTTGAGTTAACCACTTACCATTAATGAGCAGACCATGCTGCCAGGGATCTTTTTGCGTTGAAGCCACAATTGTCAGTGGCTTTCCTTCATTCATAACAGTAATAGTCAGTGGTTCTGGAATCATAATAGGAGTTCCTGCTCTAATTAACATATCTTCAACTGTTCCAATCCGAAATTCATCCATTAACCCCCCATTCTCATTGCTTATTTTCAATCCGGTTTTATGCTTAACTGTTGGTTTATCCATTGTGATTGGTTGCTGAGTATTTGATGTCATTTGTGTCCCTGTGATATATGTGTAAGACAATTCATTCGTCATCCCATTTGTTGTTAATGTATAAGACGCATGATTATTTGATAACAGTATTGGAGTTGACTGAGAACTTATTGTGTACGAAGGTGATTGACACACAGATGTTGTATTTGATTGTGAATAAGAGGAATATGCAGGCGCTGACTTTGATTGCGTTGAAAGTGATGATTGATCTGTTGTTCCCCAATTTTGAGGAATGGTCTCGTAACTGAGGTTTGCCAGTGAAAGATTTTTTTCCTCTCTTTTTGTAACTGTGTAAGGAGAATAAGCTCTTACAGACTTGAAATATAACCCACCTAATGCCGCTTCCTGATCTTCACGCCCGGGTAGCCCCCACTCAGTAATCGCATATCCTTTCCGCCAGTTATTAAAGCGGTCCATTGCTTTTAAAGGTAAATATATTTCACGTCCACCTCCCTTTTGATATGTTCCGGAGACTTTAAAAGGAATAATGTATTGACGGCTTTTCATTCCATCTCTACTGATACTTGAAACCACAAGTGAAACCATTTTTGTATCAGGATCAATCAATAGCTTATCTTGATAACTCTGATGGATGAATAGCCAGTTGGCATCATCATCAGGGAATTTCCCTTTTGCTTCTATTCGCTTTAATGTTGGATCATCATTTGAAGATGCTGTGGCATCAAATTCTTCCATAGAACCATCTTCCATAATGAGTTGGACCCCTCTTGTAACAATGGGTTGAACAAACTTGACATCATCCCTTTTTTCAAGCTCAGAAATATTTTCAAGTGTAATAATATCCCTATTTGGATTTGCGACAACAATATCTATTTTACATAAATCAAACTTATTCTCCATTTCTAATTCTGTATATTTTAAAAAATTCAACCCCAGGCTATGCAGCAAAATTAATGGTAATATAATAAACGCAACAACCAGTGAGATTTTAAATGTTGAGCCGGCATTATGCCACAGCTCAATAAAAGAAATCTTTAATAAATATCCTAAAGCAGATTGATTGATGTAATGTCTAAACCTTTTCATTTTACCTGTCTTCCTTATTTTTCAAGATCTGATTCATTATCCGGATCAAATTGTTTATCAATGATGTCTTCCAGTTCGCTTATTTGGGGAAAATTAGTTTGTTCATAATGGGCACAAATTTTTCCAGAGCCGACAACATATATATTATCTGAATAGCGGTGCGCTAAAGAAACATTATGAGTCACTACAATAACGCACTTTTTTTGTTGGTGAGCGATCTGTCTAAGATGTTCCATTACCTTTTTTGAATTACGAATATCCAAAGTACCGGTGGGTTCATCCGCTAATATGATATCAGGATTATTTGCAAGGGCTCTGGCAAGCGCTACTCTTTGATATTGCCCTCCTGACAAATCGTGAGGCATTTTATTGGTAATAGAATCTTTTTCATCCGGAAATAATATATCAAATAATATTTTAATTCTTTCATTCATCGTGCTTGATTTATAATTATTTAGTTTTAGAGGCATTTGAATATTTTGAATGACTGATAAGAAAGGTGCAAGTTCACCTCTTTGTAGCGCAAAACCAATGTATTTCTTTCGTAAATTGGTCACAGAGGATTCACTTTTCCAGATATTTTTATAGCTATAGCTTTTATTTTCAGCTTCAATGAATATTTCCATTTGACCAGACAAAGGTTTTCTTAAAAAACCCAACAAGCTCAACAATGTTGTTTTTCCATGACCGCTCATTCCCAATATACTGGTAACAGAATGGTATGGTATTGACATTTGATTAATTTCTAATGTAAAATCTTGCTTATTGTCCTGATGTTGTTCATAAGAAAACATTAAATTTTTGAGTTTATATGCATAGTTCGTCATCGTATCTTCCTTATGGCAATTCATCGATAGGGACAAAGGTTACCGCATAATCGTCAGATAATCTGACCCATTGTTCGGGATCATTTTTATATTTGTCCAAAATTTCTATTTTAAGCTGTATGGCTTTAAGAAAAGCTCTTTTTTTAGTGTCATTCATATTCATAATTTCATTTTTTGTGAGTTTCAGTAATCTGGTTTTTATGGGTAATCCCATTTTTTTCTCGATAACATCACTGATACTTTGGTTTGAATTGAGATCGTTTTCACCAATTGCAGCCCCCAGGGTTCGCATTTGAGTAAATTCTAGTTGTTGTATTGCTGATTGTTTATTGTTCCAATGCCCAATGTATCTTAATAACAATGTGTAAACATCCAACTCATTTTCGCTGATCAACACCTGCGGCCTGATAATATTTTTGCCATCAAATTTTTCTCTGATCCACCCGGTTGAAAAGTTTTTTTCAAAACCACTTGCCATATTGTTTCTATGTTTCAGATTCACCAAAATGATTGGTCTGAATTCAGGACGTACACTTGAAATTTTGTCTGGATTTAGATGCACACTGATGTAATCATCAAGGAGAACTGATTCATGAGCCAATAAGTCATAAACATTTTTTTCAAAAGATTGCATGCCTTCTAATGAATCAACATCAGGAACTGTCTTAAAAATGCCTTTTGTTTTTGGCCCTATTCCATTTGATAAGGCCTTAGCCTGCTGTTTAAATCGGGCATAATCTTTTGGACAAACACCAGGTAAAACAAGCGTAGATATTCTGATTCTTTTATCAGATGCTTTATCAATAATTTTTGAGATGGACAATTCCAGAGGATTCTTTTCGTGCTTTCCATTATGACCGCTTGCATTGCCAATTAAAATGATGCTTTTTAAACCGTCTTTGCTGAACTTACTATCAACAATAGCTCTAAAAAGTCCTTCCAAAACAGCTTCTTCATGATCGCCGCTGGAAAAGTCTGAAACGCTTATTTTATCGATTGCATCTAAAAATTTATAATAATCTTCGCCACCATCTAATGATAATATTTTTTCAGTAACCCTTCCAATGGAGATTCCGGTATTGATCATTCTATCACGATAAACCCATAACCCCAGCCTGATAGCTCCTCGTTCTTTCATGCTGAGTATTTTTCTTCCCATTCTTTCCACAGCATTCTTGGTTCTTTTGATATAAGGCAACATACTCCTTGTAGCATCAATGACAAACACGACATCTAAAGTAAAATCTTTTGATGATGTTTCAGGTTTTGTTGATAACATTGTTTTTTGCTGTTCAAAGGCATATTGCGGCATTTCTAAATAGGCAAGTTTGAATATTCTATGAAGCGTATTATCAAACTGGATTGATTTTGTTTCAAGAATTGGAAGCATCCAGTCAAATTTTTGTCCAGGTTCGGGTTGTGGAGGTTCTTTACTAACAGGCTTTTCTCGTGTATGACCTTTAACGACTATTTCTTTCACAGCCTTCCAATTTTCGTATAAATTTGCAGGCGGCCGTCCCACCCATCGCGTAAAACGGGCAGTTTCTCGCTGATTCCATTCAACAACTTCTGATTCATGAATCCATCCCGCGAAATCACCCTCTTTTGGCGAGTATCCAACACAATAAAAACCATTTTTCTTACTTGAATCTTTTCTAAAAAATATTCCAGTATACGAAAGAACGAATAAAAATCTCATTGGCTCAATTCTGTCATCTACATTGCTTCTTCTATCAGGCTTATTATAGATTTTAGACTTTTCCCCTTTTAAACCTTTAACAATCACTTTTTTATAAATACCTTCGTCTGTTTTTACAGGATAATAGGAAGCAAATGAAGGCGATGGCAGAAACATAAAAATTATAAAAAAATAAATGATAGTTGGCATATCACAACCCTTATATTAGTATCAAATAATTTTATTTTAATCTAAAACGATGCTGATAAAACAGTTACTTTCATTGGAATTCATGTCTTCATTATTTTCATCAAAAAAAGAAGAGTTTGTTGTTGACACCTCAGGAGAATAATTTCTGACAGATAAAGGCAATAAACGCTCTCTATAGACAAACCCATCATCAATTACATATTCTATCACAGTATTAATGGTATTCCGCCCATACTCCTGTTCAGGAACCGATAATCGATACATAAAGATAAAAGGACATTCTGGGATGTTATTATTCCAGATAGTTTTTACAGTATTACCATGTGTGATTCTTTTGTCATATGTTGACGAACTTTCTTTTTGTGCAAAAGTCCAGTTATCAGGTAATAGTGTCGTTAAGGTCAACGAATGAATCTCACTACCTAAATATTTATAGTTTATTGTGTTAAAAATATCTATATATGAGCCATCTTTGTAAAAATTTTTTTGTGACAATTGAGAAGAAATCTGTCCATAAGCGACTGAGCTTCCACAAATATTGAGTTCATCCATTTTATACAAAACAAATTCATCGGGCGATGCGAGCTTTTCACCAGTATCAGATTCACGATAAAAAACAGTGGCATTAATAATTGATCGGTAATCTGATTTATCACTTGCTTGTATTGTGTAAGAAAATTGTAACGGACTTAAAGGAATTGTCTCCCAAACAAATTCACAATCATTTTCTTCAGCCACTTTGACAGTATCAGGGAAATCAGGCCCATTTCCTGTTATATAGGTAAACCCATCTGGTAAAAACACTTGTACTGCAATGGCCGCTAATTGTCCGGTGTAGATTATTTCGTTCGTTACCTCTAGGATGTCATCAGTATAATAAAAAGTGGGATTACATTGATGTATCATTGTTAATGATGCAAAACAATACACCGAATGATTAAGAACAAAAAGAAACAATATTATTTTAAATGGTATTTTATTCATAAATGATCACCTGAATTTTTGAAAATAAAACATGAATATAAATTGAATAAGCTACAATTTTGTTAGCAAAGGAAATAGTTTACAAATTTTTGTTATTTATGTCAAGGTCATTTTTTGAATCAATTTATACCCGACCCTTGAATATTTATATTATATATATTCCATTGAAGCATCACAAATCAATTTTAGTCAAAAATATTAACAAATAGTAAAAAAAAATAAAAAATGAACGAAATGGTATTTAATTTGCTCAATCAGGAAAGTTTTCAGGAGGCACAAAGAGGGTGTTTGGTAACATTTTAGATTCATTGGAAATAATATGAAATGAATGTTTAATAAAACTAATTAAACCAAAGAAAAAAATCCAAAGTGTTATAAAAGTCAGAGGGCTAAACCACCATAGTTTCCCAGTGTTTGTTAACCAGTGGTGAATCAAATTCCCATCAATTTTCCATGCAACACAAGTTAACCATAAATATATGATTGAAGACCAGGAGATTAATGGGATGCTTTTGTCTCTATACCAAAGGAAATTTCCGATTACAAAGATCGTTCCCAAAAAGATCAACCCAAAAAACATAATCAATAATCTGGCAATAATACCATGGACATATTGAATGAAATCAATTCCAACAAGGTTTATATACAAAAGCAGTATAGAAACTATAAAGGTTGTCCAATTGATAAGATATGCTCTATATACAAACATCAAGTAAAGACTTGAAGCGATGAAACATAATGTAAGTATTATAAATAAAGAAACAAAGACCAAAGGAGGGCTTTTTTCAGATAACAAGATATTCAAGGTTATAGTGATAAAAATAATTGCCCATGAGAATCGATTCTTTAACAAAAATTGGAATAGTGTTTTCATTTTATTTATACCATTAACCATGAATGAAATGGTGTTTTGCAATTTTGACAGATTTTTCCCAAAAAATAATGCCCTGAATTGTATTGATTACATTTTGGGTTTGGGCATTTACCCACATATATTCGATCACACACTAGCATTACAATTCCAATACATATTGCTATAGCAAAGAGAGTCCCCCAAAAAAACAAATTCATTGGCGTATTAAAAAAGGCAGAAGTAATCACCTTGAGCATACTTGCTGCGACCAGACACATCGAAAAAATAAACAGATATAATACACCCATAACATTGTTGTCTTTGGTTGGGAAATTGTACCATCTTAATATCCTTTTCATCATCAAAATGATGCCAATCAAACAAACAAAAGATACTGTAGAAATGATCAATGGCTGAGGAATATTATAATATAAAGCCTGATATATAAATTCTAGGATATTTACATGTAATCCTTTAGTGGAAGAACCGGCGTATCGAGCAAAACTGGCAACTGCTGTTGATAACATATCAGAAAGGTATTTGGGAGCGAAAATGAATAAGAAAACAAAATGAAATACAATTAAAAACGTTATGATAAAACGAGTCAATGTAAAGAGCCCAATCATGATAAACAGTTCTTTTGTTACAGGTTTGCCAGTAGCAATGTTGGGTATCAGCCTTATCGCTATTAAGATCAAGCTGGCAAGCATACTAAAGTGCATTGGAATTTCAGCAAAATAGAGAATACTAAAGGGGCTTAATAAAATGATATCCATGATGATTGAAAAAATAGCAATTAAAATTGCTGTATCAACACCATCATCAAATATAAATTCTGGATGTAACCAGGCATGGGCTCGTCTATTGAAATTTGGATGGTTATGCAATAGATCTTTTACTCTTTGTTTGATTCCTTTGGGATAAAATGCCTGAGTTGTTATTTCTTTTTTTAGATAGGAGATTGGAATTTTGGATAATAGGCAATATATTGGTTTTATTTCTTTCTGAATATTAATAACTCTCGCATCAGCATAGAATTCCCGTGTACGTCTCAGTTTTCTTAAATAAAAAAGCCACAAAATAGAACCAATTGATATAAAAGGCAAAAAAGAATTTACAATAAAATGCAGTACAAGTTTAAAATTAATTTTTCCCATTTTATTACGAATTGTAGCTTTCAGTAAATCCATTTTTGTAAGAAACAAATCGGATAATTCAGTGGGGACAGGCATCTGTTCTTCCAATTTCTTCGAAACAATCGAGAAATCATAATTGACAATATCCGGAAGTGAAACCATTAACAATACAGTCAAGCCTGAATAAAAGAGTGTCGCCCAAAGCATAACACCAAAAGTAACGCGAAGTAATTCTCTGGCGTAACCAAGTTTCCAATCATCACCATTTTTTAAATGAGTTAGCTCGTGGATAATTCCCGCCTGTGCAACCGCTTTTTCGTGGCTATGGCTTAATTGTTTTTCCCATTTCCTGGCTGCTTTTTCAGTCATGACAATATACTTGCGGCAGAATGATCCCAATACATAAACATCAGCGTTCTTTTCAGTTGATGAAATGTAAAGCTGCGGGAAATATTTTAAGCCGAGTTTATGGGAATAATGTTCAATACCTTGTTTTAAATATGGAAAATGACTGTCAGCCTTATAGCATTTGATCAGTTTTTTTTCCGGTTGGCTGATAAATGATCGTAATGACAATATAACAATTAATAAAGCCACAGGCCAGATCAATACCGGAGAGGAACCAATGCTACCCAGTATGAGCGCCCCAATAACAACAGTTACAATGATGATAAACAGTACTGTGGTCTGAGCGGGTAAAGCAAAAATATTAATTTTGTGCTGCATTATAACAATTAAATTTTTTGGTCATTTTGGCTCAAAAACTGCTCAACACCTTTTTGGATAAGCTCAGGTAATTTTTTCATTTGGTATTTTAAGCGTGGCGTTTTAAGCCAGGATAATTGTTTTTGAAAACCAGATTGATTCTTACAATGATCAATTAAAACAGGAATAATTTCTTTTAAACTATCTGGTTTGTTACATTCCAAAATACTGAGCACTTGAACGACAACAGGTACAACCAAATAAATTAATGAATCTATACCTCCTGCAGCCATGGCATAATCGTAATCATACTCTTTTATTGAGACATATTCCTCGTCAATCGTCATGTCAATCAGTGGTTCAATAATATTATCATCGATGTCAGTATCTGACTTTTCCATCTTCGACATGATTGTTTTTGTTATTTGATGAACACTCTCTCGGTGTGAGGGGTCTAAGTATATTTCATAATCGAAAATTAATCCAAGCTTAAGCTCCAGTAATCTTTTGTCATAGTTGTCATCATTTCTATTACTGATAATAAATTCAGAATAGAGTTTTCTCAAGTCTGAATCTTGAGCCATTTGTTTGATTACATGGTCTTGTTCATCATCATCTAAATGACCTTCATATAATGCAACCAAATATTCTAAGATTTCAATATTGTTAAATTGATTGTCAGGCATCATTTTATCCTAATTAATTTTATGTTTTGAAGCTTTTTCTGGCTATAATGATATATATAGTATTAGTATGTCATGAATGGTAGTTTTGTCAACTATGAAACATACGATTATATATTTTTGTTATTTTCCATTGGAAGGTCATAAGATTTATTCTTTTATGTTCCATGCTTTTTTTATGTTGGCATTCATCTGATGTTGACTATGGCCTATATAGAAATCATATTTTTTATTTTTTTCATAGTCATCAAAAAATTTTCGTAATAAATGATATTCCTTGTTTATATCTATTTTGATTTTTGTAAAATATTGTTTATATTTATTGAATTTATCAAGCAATTGTCTGATATTGCTTAAAGTTGTATTTCTATCCTCTCCAATTCCTGATAATAAAAGTTCTAAAGCTTGTTGATAATAAAACTCTGCAATATAAAATCCAGCATAATTGGACAATGCTTTTAGGTAAGGGATATTCATGTGACTTTTTGCAATTTTCCTCATAAGCTTTTGCAAAGCATTTGTTGGATATACGACACTACTATCAGGAGAGACCAGGCTATTGTATGCGTTATAAAAATCGTTTAAGTATTTTAATTTAGTGATAAGAGTTTTATCTACTCTAGAATAGGATTTAATAGATTGTTCTGTGTATTGCTCCAAAAGCGAGTAACAGCGTTTTGATCTTTCTTTGAAGTTGTTTCTAAATTTTGGATCAGGCATTAACAAATCAAATTCATTTTGAATTTCTTTGGATAGACAGGCAAATTTTTTTAAGCCGTCAGCTTTTAAAGTATCAGTTAAATAGGGTAATACTTCTTGGGCTTCATTTAAATAATTCAACGCCAACTGATATGTATTACACTCATTCTCATTGCTTGTATTTTCATTATTCTTTATTGTGGTATGATAGACAGAAAAATTTTTTATCGCACTGATTGTTCTATCATCAGGTTCATATGGTAACGATTTTAGTGGAACAAGAACACGCTCTATTTGTTTCAAAGATTGATTCGTTTGTAAGGACGCCAGCTCAGATTTAAAGGTTGTGACTTTTTGATGAACACTTTGTATTCGGTTGATTTGGTTTGTTAGAATTTCTGATCTTTTGATACAATCCATCAGTTTGTGTGGGTATGGTGTATAGATAGGATTTTTCAAATATCCATCAAACCTTTCTTCCAGAGGTTTTCTGATATGACGAAAGATATCTTTTTCATTGAGCAGGTTCTTTTCTGGAATTTTGAACTGATAGGCAATTATTGTGTCAAAGTCCGGTGACTCTTTTGAGATTTCACATCGAATTAAATACTCGAAACATATGGTAAATTCAGGTTCATCTTTATTCTTTCTGATATGTTTTGAAATAAACGACAGGTAATTTATTGCATTGTTCAAATATTTTTTTTTCTGAAAACGTTGAAAGAATTCATGATATTTTTTTCCGATGTATACATTGCAGTGCTTGGTGAAATTATTACTTTTTTGCCAGAGAGGAATTTTATCTTTTTCAAAAGAATTTATGTCCTCACATGATAGAATTTCTTTATAAAGGGGACAGTTTAAATATGTATAACCATCTGGTGGAGTTAAAGCAGCAAGCAGTATTAACAAATATAGTAAGTTAATTCGATTAGATATAGTTTTGTGTGAAACAATCATATTTATTTTTCGTTGAGAAATAAATGCTTTATTCTCAATTTGCTAAAGAATAAGTAAGAAATTAATATTTTCGATTAAAAAATTTATTATGCCACTTCTTAATTTCTTTTTTGGTCACTTTTTTATTTTTTTGTCTATTAAAAAAATCAAGAAATATTTGCATATACTCACTTTGTTTTTTTAGGTTTTCTCTTTCAAAATGAAATGAATTCAATAGTTTTTGTAAAAATGAGCGTATGTTACCGATATCTACTTCATTTTTCAGTATTTCTTCTTCTAAGTCAACTTTTGCATAAGCAGGCTTTTCAAATCTAATCAAGTTATTACGTACAAAAGATTTATCATTCCATAAATAAATTAGTTCATTCTTTTTAAGTCTTTTATGAGGGTTTTGGGTTTGAGGTCCAATATCAATGTTGTGTAGGTTGACATATAATTTTGCTTCAGCCAATTCTTTTTTTATAGACTCTTGACGAATTCTATTATTATTTGTAATTTTACTGTATGCAATGGCTATATTATCAATCCAATTAATTATGTCACCTTGTTCTTTTCGAATTAATGCAAAAGTGAAATAAAATCTAAATGAGTTGTCATTATTGTCTATCGTTTTCTCTACTTTTCTATAAAAATTATCAAAACACTCTTGATCTCTTTCACCGAAAATATCTTTATCAAAAAGTCTTATATTTTCACACGTTACTTCTGATCCATTTCGGTAAAAAGTCTCAAACATTGCTAATAAGTCATGATTTTGCTGATTCTTAATTAGATCCATCGTATATTTTTTATCAACTTTCACAATTTTACTAAAAATATCTGGAAAATCTTTCTTTTTCTGGCTCAGAATCTCTTGCTTTAGTCTTTCGCCATACATAGGCCATACTTTATTTTTTATCCAAAAAAAAATACGTTTTTGTTTGTTTTCAATTCTTTTACGATCCTTTCCTCCACTATAACTCGTAATAAGTGGCTTTAATTCTTTATATGCATTGAGAAAAAAATCAATTGTGGTTTTATGTGGTTCCTCAGATCGTAGTATCCTCAAAAAGCCCCAAAAAAATTCTTTATCAGAACTTAATTCTTTTTTATCATTTTGGGGTTTTGGAATATGCCACGATATAGCATCATCAAATTTTATTTCTTGATTAATAATCCTTTCGAAATGCTCTTTTTCATCATTTCGATGAAGATTGAAAGACATAATTATACATAATATTTTCATTTTTTTATAGTGGTCAGAATTTATTTTTGACAACCATATTGACTCACATTTTAAAGTATATATTTCGTTGTATAAATTTTTCAAACTACTAGTAATAAAAGGATAAACCTTGGCATAAGTATTCCATGATTCAATATAATCTGTATTATCAAAAAGTTTTTCAGCTTGTTCTATGTAATTTTTTTCTTCTAAGGGAGTTAAAGATGGATCTTCAGCTACTTCCATTGATACACTTTTTGGTTTGTCATAATCTTGACCAACAAATTGTTTTAACTGATTATATTTTTGAATAATATCTATTTGTTCACCTTCGTGAAATTGTTTATACTTTTCGTACTTTTCAATGGACTTCCCAATCTTATTTAAAGTCTCGTCAGAATTGTCTGGTCTATTGTTGAATAATTCTTTTGATCTATTATAGTAATAACCGGCAATATGAGAACCAGCGTATTGATATAATTTCTTTGTATTATTGTTAGAATGAATTTTAGATTCTATATTCTTCATAAATTCTTTTAACTTATCTGTTGGATGTTCCTCACCTTGTGGATTTATCAAACTGATCTGTGCTTCATAAAAAGCAATCAAATCTTCAATATTTTGTTGTTGTTTTTGTATCAGATCATCATTTTTACAGTCTTTACAGTCTTTACAAGCTTTATTGATACTAGTTTCTTTTATAAGTTTACGACATCCTCTCAATTTTTTATTGTAATTATCGTGTTTTTGTTTATTATCAGGAAAATTATCTTGAATTTTTTTTGATAAACATGCCAGTTCTTTCAAACATTTAACAGATAAAAAATCTTTTAAAAAGGGTAATTGTTTTTTTGCTTTATTTAAATGATTTATGGCAATTCCGTAATTTGTACATTTATTATTAACAGTTGATTCTTTATTATTATTTACTGTTTCGTGATAGCTCTTATATGTCTGAAGTGCCTGAATTGTCAGATCATCGGGTTGCGACTTGATTGTCGTCAGTTCAGCTGGCTGTGAATTGTTTGACAAAGACTTTATTTTATCTCGTAAATTAATAATGGTATTTACCTGTTGTAAAGATTGCTTGTTTTGTGGCGGCCCAATTGCTTTCAGTTCATCTTTGTAACTCTCTACGTATTGTTTCATTTTTTCCATTTTTTCTTTAAGTTTATTAAGAAAGTGATTCATATCATCCTTTAGTTTTGTATTATATTTTTTAATTTCTTCACTTTCTTTTTTGTCAATATCAAATTTCTCTATCAGTTTTTCTAAAAAAGGATGAACAATTGTTGGATAATGTTCATGTAGTGGATTTTGGATATATTGATCAACTCCTGTTTTTATAAGTTTTTTTATTGAATCATACACCTCTTGATCAATGGATATTTCAGGTATTTTTTTATCTTTATAGTGTTTACAAATATTGTTAATATCCGGAGACTCTTTAGAAGCTTCGCACTTAATTATATATTCAAAGGCCATCTTGTATTCTTTTTCAGAATCATCGAGTTGTCCTGAAGAATAATACAAATAACTTAAGGCTTGTTTTAAATCTTCTTTGTCTTCGGTTTCTTTAAAAAAATAATAATACTTTTTTGCGATATAAATATTGCAGTGTTTAGTGAAATCTTTATTATGACTCCATGTATTTATAGAACTTTCAAAAAGCAGTTTCTCGACTTCATTAATTTCTTCAATTAATGAGCATTTTGAAGAATAAACATTATTGATTGACAAACAAGTCGTTAGAAACACATATTGTATTATAAGTATTTTATAAAATTTAGTTTGATGCATTATTTCATTTCCTTCTCAACTGAACAATTTTGATCAGTTGATGTTAAGCTGTTTTTACTGAATATATAGTCTATCCATGAATTGTTTATTTAGATTAAGATCATCATTCAATTTTTCCAATAATTCATAGTTATATAGCCCTTTTTCTTCAGTGTTTAGGCGTTCAAGATAATAACCATTTAAAAATATTTCAAATATGGTTTTCAGGTAGACATGAGCCTTTTTTATCAATGGAATTTTTTTAGCTTTGTTTTTTTGTTGACTCATTTTATCTTTTTCCGGGTTCGTAAAATCCAAATTCAATAAAGCAGACTCAAGTACATTTTTGATTTCATTTTCTGAATATGTATCTGCTATAAATAACTGGTAATGAATTCTTCTCCATAAATCTTTTATAAAATTGTCCTGAGCGCCTGGATCTTTTTCTGCTGTATATTTAAATAGTCTTCTAAAAAAAAATGGTGAACCTGTTAAATGATTATCAAAATCTAATGTTAATTCATTGATACCTAACTTTGGTAAAGTATAGTTAGAATTTAATGATTGTTCAGTTTCAACAATGGCTTCATCAAATGCGGTTATACAATCATTTTCATTCGCAAACAAATCTTTTGTACATTGCACATTAATCGCTTTTGTACTTGAATCATCTATATGCAACGGAATTTTCCAATCATTCAAACATTTATTCTTTTCATAGTCAAATAATACATTATAATAATAACTACCTGGAAGCAATTCTATTTCAGTAAGGTTACAAGGAAAAGAAATGCTATATAAATCAAAGTGTTCTGAAGTGTCAAAGGGAATGATTTGCACCTGACCTTCTAATTCAGAATCTTCTATTTCAAGAGGTACACGATAACTAAATTCATTAGAAATATCTTTAATTACAACAGGATCATTTCCTAAAATCATATCAGCTTTAATGGTTGTAATCGTGAGCTCTTTTGTTTCTAATGTGCCTTCTTCATATAAATCCACTTCTAATTTAATGATAGAATTGGACTGTTTTCTGACTTTAATATAACATTGCCCATCTGTACCTAATTTAGTTGATAGATTGCCAGGAATTACTGAATCTCCTTCAGTATATGCTGTCAGGCGACGCCCCCTGAACAAATGTACTTTGGGAGTTTCCAATTTTATTAAAATGTTCCTTTCTCCAATAGGAAAATCCTTTTCCTGATAAACGGTAAGGTTATTCAATATTTGCAGAATCTGTAACGTTAAATCATCAAGGTCAGCATATTTAATATTCATTTCATAGCGTAATTTATCTTTCACTAGTTGGTGTTGCCCTTCAGAATTCAATGCCTTATTGGTTAAATATATATTCATCATACCAGGTATTTTACCTCGTGCAACGCGGTAGTGATAATGGTAAGCTTCTTCATGCTCTTTTTGGATTCCATTAGCGATAGTGTATTCAACTTTTCTGAGAGGATTTTTGCATATCGTTTCTAGGGCCTGCATAGATATGTATTGGCGAACAAAAGCTTGTTCAGGACGATGTAGATTCACCACATTTGGATTTAATTCTATTTTTACCTGGAAAACATTAACTAACTCTGGATTAATAATTCCTTTCATTATAGACATTATCTGATCCTTCTTGTCTAATGGCACCGCATAATAATGCATAGATCGTTTTTTGAATTTATTTACTGTTTTTTCCTTTGATGCCATTGACAATGATCGTACAACACGGGCAATAAGTTTTTTATTGAAATCTGGTGATCGTATGAAATAATCTGGTTTGCGCATGATTTCTCTCATTTTTTTGTGGCGACCTTCTGGTTTAAAATTTTCTATCATGCCGCAAACATATTCTTCTTGTATTTTAGCTTCAGCAATTAACGTGTTTAATTCATTTTCAATATATTCTTTCTTTAAGATATTTGCTTCAAATGTATTTTTGTTATCAACATTCAGTAATAGTATATGAACATTCATATTTTCTATTATCCACTCATTGATCAGTTTATACCAGTTTAACATATCCTGGTAATCCTGAGATATCAACTGCCAACTATGAAGCGTATTGGTGATATCTGATTCCATATCACTGATGATTACTATAGTATTTGCGGCTGGCGATACGATTTCTTTCTCTTTAGCGGTATTGAGGGGGTCGTAGATACAAGTATATG
>Ga0272440_1001601_pt1 | contig 18406 bp, 1 predicted proteins | sample SSMMMBAug17_FD_192440 | JGI IMG/M metagenome (GOLD analysis project Ga0272440, IMG submission 192440) | Marine sediment archaeal communities from Little Sippewissett salt marsh, Falmouth, MA, United States - SSM-MMB-Aug17 | ecosystem: Environmental > Aquatic > Marine > Wetlands > Sediment ...
CATGTCACTCAGTTGCATGTGAATAATTCGGCCATTATAGGATAATGTATTGTAGGGTTCAATGGATATTGCAACAGGACCATTTGTATCAACCATGATACTGTAATGTGACGCATCACTCCAATTTCCCATCTCATCAACAAATCGGGCATGAAAGAACCATATGCCATCACTTATATCCACATAAGATATGGTATAGGAATGACCATCAATTGTATTGTCCGGAATGGTATCTGGCGTCTGATCAAAATCAAAACTAACCCCAAAATGATCCGATTCATTTGAAGAAATGACAAAAATAGGGTCTGTGCTTGAACCGCATGCAAGATTTTCATACCCTTCGCCTTTACAGGATTGATAATGGGTTAGAGAATGAATACATGGTGGGTCAGGGGGATTTATATCTTGAGATTGAATTAAAACATCAGGTCCAGTATAGTTATCAAATAAAACGTGAATGACTTCTGTTAACGTACTGGATACGCCAATGGTTCTGTTTACTTCACTACTTAATTCGTCAAGCATAACAGAACCTCTATATATGCCGCTGGTAGATGACGTTTCAAGCAGTTGGATAGTAATACCTATTGGATCTGTTTGACTGCTTTTTAACTGAATGTCTACAACATCCAGTATATCAGGATTTAAATCGGTACCAGGTGCTTCAATAAAAAGAGACTCTCCACTCCCAGTATGTTCCATATAATTATTTGAATAATCAGATGATTTAATAGAAATTTGATTGATTGTACTGATATCTCCCGATTGTTCAAGCTGGACCATAAGTGGCTTTGACATTGGCCAGCTTTCGGTGCTGTTTGAAATAATTCGAGCCGTAATTTCATTATCACCTAAGTTAAGCAATACTCTATTTTTGACAAATACCCCATTCTCTTGATTTGCAATTGTATGACCAATCAATTTATTATTAACAAATAACGCAATGTCATCACCAGGGTATGACTGGCCATAGATATCAATGATCTTTAGTCTGGCAGGGCTTTGTAACTGGAATAATAATGGGGTATTTTTTTTGCAGTACATCATTGCAAAATAGTCTTGGGTATGACTAAGTGTCGAAATAGTGGTACACAGCAGTTTATCATTTGTATTTAGTGTTGAAGATAGCGTTATCCATGACTGTTTTTGTTTGTTCCATTGACATATTTTTAATCTATTTTCATCAATGCCGATCGCCTGGCTGTAAGTATACCGAATACAAAGTTGCAACGAAGAAGATAAGTCATACCCGCTATACATCAATTTGTAAACGTTACTGATACGTTCAAGAGTATCACTATTTCCTTTGAATTCATCACTATCAACATGTGTTAAGGAAAACAAATTTAAATCATCATTGGCAGCTTCATTATTAACGAAATAAGCCAGGGAATCATCACTCGTGATAGGCGTTTTATTTACGTTCAAATGGCTGCCAACATAAACTGTGATGATGTCTTCTTTAAATTGATTATTTTTATTATAAACCCTTAAACGTATGTTATATGAGCCTTTTTTCAAATCATCATCTACATGCCATGTACCCAATACCCCCCACTTGCTTTTCATATCAGGATTAACATGATTTTTTCCTAAAACCTGAGTATTGGATGACAGTATTGTCTGCCATTCAGTTTCATGCGAAAGATTAGCATAGGCAATATCATATCTTGTAAAATTTTTGGCGCAGGCAATACCCAAAATGGGCACTTTACCATACACCATCATGTCATCATATGGGGTAACAATATCTGCGAATATGGTTAATACATCGATGCTGCCAGTTTGGTTTATTTGATGATTTGAATTAGTAAATCGATAAGTATATTGTCCATCAGGCACAAGTTGATTACTCAGGTTAATTGCGTTCCACATCAGTTCATAAATTCCTTTGGTGTTAAACTGTTTGGTTACTGTCCAAATCAATGAATCAGTATCATCTAAAATAGTAAATATTAGATTGGTGGGCTGAGTAATTAAAACGTTAAAAACAGACAGGGTGCTATGATTAAAATCAGTTTCAGTAATCTTATGCCAATTTGTTTGTTGGTTTTCATCACGATAAGCGCTTTTTGTTGTTTTATCCCAGTATGCTTTCCCATTATACACAGCAAACACAATGCCTTTTATTTCTTGACCATTTAAACCTAACAAGTCGGATGGAATTTTTAAACGTATCCACTGTCCTGCTTCGGGTAAATTGCCCATATGCATTAAAGACTCTGTTCCAATGACACCATCTGTTTTAATACGATTTTTTCCCCAAAAAACGCGATGTTCGCCATCACCATTATTTGTATAAAATTGTAAAAGTATTTCATCAGGAATGGTTTCAGGATCAAGGTATACGTATTGAATGATATTATCTGAAGCGTCTAAAGAAAGCGTTTGTTCAGCCCGAATAAAATAGTGGCCATGTGTACCACTTTTTAATGGATCTGTATGTGCTGTCTCACCTGTATATTTAATGTGATGATCCCAATTCCATGTATCAAGGATCAATGCACCGGGAGGGACTTCGTCATTTATCCAAATATTTGGACTATCAGCGGATTCGTAATGAACAGTGTTTATTAGTGGATATTGTGAAATATCTAAAAGGTGAAACATTTCATTGGTATTGTTTAACTCTGATAGCAAAAGGCTATTCCCTGATGCATATAATGTTATCGGCATGGTGAATTGATTTGTATTCCCCGCGTGATCATTTACAGTGACCACAAGGGTGTATTGTCCTTCGTCCATTTCAGAAGTCGTGAATGATCCAATCTCATCATCAATTACGTTGTCATGACTCAAATGAATCATCGTTTTTGTTTGCGCATTCAAACAGAAAATGGAGTAAGATAATATATGTGCATCTGATGCTGTTCCAATAATTGTATAGGTTCCGCCCTGGAAATTGGTTTGACTTAAATGATCAATATTTGCCTCAGGAATCGTGTTATCAACGATAATTTCATCAATTGACAGTGTATCGGTTAATAAGGTATTTTTGTCAATGACTTGTATCATCCCATAATATTGACCTTCTGAGACAGTATCATCCGAATCATTCCGGCCATTCCAGATTGCTTGATAATTTCCCTCAGATTTAGACTGATGATTGATGAGCGTTTTAATTTTATTTCCAAGGGCATCATAGATCATTATGGTGACTAATGATGGCGCTACGATTTCATATGATATAGCGAGATTGTCTTTACTGCCAGAGCTTGAATTTTTAGAAAGATAATATGATGTTATGAATTGATCACCCGGTTCAGATGTGTTTGTAAAATGAATATCAGACTCGCCAGGAATATGCGTATTACAATTTCTTGTTTTTAAAGGCATGTAAATACATCCAATGAAAGGATCGCATGGATCTATTAATGTATGACACAAATCAGGGGCTGGGCATATTCGTTGTACGATTTCATTGTTGCTGCTGCATATTTCACATTTATTGAGATTCGTTTTAATTTGTACATCAACAACAGGCGTATCAATAATGACTGAGCCTATATCCACAGAAGCGGAAAAATAAAGGTATCCCTTTTTATTCGTATCAATACACGCAACATCAAACGTAAATGAAAAGGAATGGCTCTCTCCTGATTGAATGAGTGCTTTTTTTGATACGTTACCTGACAGTTGAATTAAATCAGAAGATGTTGCAGTAACAGTCACCACACGTTTAATAAAAGGGGCTTTACTATTTTCAACAAGAATCGTGATACTGTTTTCTGTTGATGGTGCATAAACAGATATCGTCCTGGCATTTGCAAACGGCAGGTTAACAATTATTAAAACCGCCGCTAAATATAGGAGATGTTTGATTTTCATATTGACTCCTTTATAATCATTTACTTTTTGACCAGTTTCCAGATGGTGTTGCCAGTATTGCTTGACTATGCACGCTTTCAATTCCTATTTCATTGGTTCCTGTGATAGTGTATTGATATGTTTTGTTATTGGTTAAAAATTTATCTAAATATTCTGGATAGTTAATTATCATTTCATTTAATCGATATCCATTTCGATAGACCCAATATCCACTGTTATCTGATAAAGAAACAGGCGTCCATGATAATAAAACCATAGTATCAAGTTCTTGAGCAGTTAGATTGATGGGGGGGGATGGACGTGGATAAAAATAAACCACGATATCATTAGATGTCGGACTGATAATGCCATAGGATGTTTTCGAGATGGCTGTAATAAAATTTGACCCATTGTTCAATGAGACATCTTTCATACTGAAAAGACCTTGATTATTGCAATCGGCAAATCCATAAGATGAATAATTCATAAATATTTCTACAACCGCACCAGCATCCGCAATCCCTCTTATTGTCAGTGTCTGGTTTGATAAGTATATACCATCACAAGGTTCTGTGATAATGGGCGCAGCACCTGGAAGGCTTATCGTATATGAATTTGAAAAGCATCCTTCATTTTTTATGCGATCTAGTGCAGCAATATTATACACTGATTTTTTTAGTAAATCAGCAGTATCTTGATAATGGGATTGAGTAACGATCTGTTGATTAATTTTAATACCATTCTTGTATATATTATAGCCTAAAAAATCTGGTTCTGAGTTTAACGTCCATTCAAGATAAACCTGATTTATTTGTTTTTCGATTCTGCCAGTCAGATCAGAGGGTGCATCAGGCGGTATTGTGTCAACAATAATGATCTGACTATTTGTATTGTCACTATTACCCGCTTTATCCGACACGTTCCAATTCAGTGTGTGATATCCTTCTGAATTAAGGTGTATGCAGCAAACGTAGTCAATTAATGGTTGTCCATCAATACGATATGAAATGTTTTCAATGCCTGAAATGGCGTCTACAACAGAAAGAGAATATGAGGTATTAATTGAAGCGACCAATATTTCATCTTCAAAATACGATTCACCTTGGATTTGGAGTGAGGATTCTGGCGGTTCCATATCCATAATGGATTGATTTTTTCTGATCTGAAAAGCTGAATAATTTTGAATAGATACGGTTATGTGATCGCTCTGAGCCACACTGAGTTGTTTCGTTAGATCATTGCTTTGACCTAATGTAAAACCCGGTTTGACGTCAAGGCCTGATGTTGTAAAGATATCGCTATTTAAATCAATCTCTGCAAGGGTCAAAGTAATACCTGTCAGATCTGAATCACTGACCAAACTGGCAGATATATATTCAATGGTATTGGGATCAGTATTTAAAACAGACGCTGTTAAGCGAATAACAGGTTCATCTGAAAGGGTATAAAATGGTTTGTCAAAGGATAATGTGCCACTAATATTGATTTCAATGGGATCAGTTATCAATGCCATGTTACCCAATGCATCAATGGGTATAACAGATATATAATAAATCGTAGATGTTTCAATGATACCCATATCATAATATCGAGACGCTTTATCAAGCACCGCAACGGGTAATAAACCTGCAATATTAGTGTATGGATTTGTTTCAACAAACACCTTAAATTCTGAAAGATCTTGTGTGGGGGAATAGCTTTGCCAGCTTATTCCAGCAGTTGAATCAATACCGGGGATGACAGTGAGTGAAGGCATATGCGGATATGTTGTATCCAGATAGAATGAATAGACATGTATCGCAGGAACAATTTCAAACCCTCCCAAATCTTTTGCACTATGCACTGTGACAGAAATTTGTCCATCCATTCCTGAACTTAGCGTGATATCGGGTGAGATATATGTATCATTTGAAAAACGAGTGGTTGTCCAGTCTCCGCCTGCGGATACAACGGGCTGAATAGTTCCTGTACTGACCATTTCAATAACTGGGTCTGTTGACGTATCCATTGATGCGTTAAAGATTATTCTTAACTGAAAATCCGATACCGCTTTGCATTGAGAGCCATAATTTGAATAAATATTTTCAATCGTTGTTTTCAAGATTGCCTGAAAAGGTGTAATCCCCATTGCTTCGCCATCTGAAATATTTACAGTGCTAACGCCAATATAGTATATTTGATTTTTTTCAAGACCTGATAACCGAATTGACGTTTCGTTGGTGACCAGTTGTTTGGGGGTTAAATTTTCTATACTTGTAAATATTTCATTTTCAATATAAATTGCATAATGTTTGATAAGCTCCACCGGATTCACATGAGACCATGAAATATCAATATACGTTTTGCCTGGAACCATCGAAATGTCCGAAGGATTAGGTAATAATGTTGTTCCATTTATTACAACCCCCTGACTTTCATTGGAATTATAATCAAATGCTACAATTGTGCATGGATAGGCTGTCGCTTCATTCAGACCGGTTATCATGTATGAATTACTATCCGCAGGTATGAGGATACCTTCTGAATTTGTATTATAGTATAGTTTATATCCTGCCAGATCGCCATCCGTATTTAGAGAATGATCCCAATGAAGTTGAAGTTCATTTTGAAAACACATCACTTTAGGATTGCTAATATTTTCAGGCGGTATTATATCAATGGGTGTTGCAGATACTGTAGTAAATGAAGTGGGGATTGCACCAACACTATCAACAGGAATCACCACAATATAGTAATTTGTATCTCTGTTCAAATTAGTGGCAGTATAGGATAAAATTCCTGCGTTAACGCTATCAATATGCGTTAGACCTGTTATTTGACTAAAATCAGATGCTTCAATAAAAATTTTATAATAATCAATATCTCCATATTCTTCAAACTGTCGCCAATCCAGAACCAATGATTTTCCATCCAATTTTTCATTAACCACAAGTGTATCAATAGATGGCGGCGGTGCATCATCGTATTCGATTTCAATGACAATGTTTTCACTCCGATTACCTGATTGATCAATTGCAGCAAACACTAAATGATTGAGTCCAAAATTTAGATCAATAGCATACGACCATTCTATTTCAGATGTAGTTTCAATTATTTGCACGCCATTTAGTATAATACCTGACCAGGAATCTTTATTTCCGGTTATAATCTGGTGCGGATTATGCGTATATAAAGAAATTGGATTTATGTCCGGTATCTGGGGAGGCATTGAATCAATGGTAAAATGAATTGGATCAATCAGTTTACCATTACCGGCATTATCTGTTAATTGAACAATCACAGTATATGCATCATCAGTTAAACGGGTTGTTGGTGTGTAAACGATTTGATTATTACCGATAATAGCCCAATTGCCAATTAATGGATTATCCTGTCTATTTGATAAGGTAATTGAAGTGGACTCTGGATTTAGCGCTGTGGTTTCTTCAAGATATATTATGGTAATTGCATCAGGCCCAGTCTTCATAAAACTGTTATTTGCAGGCGTTATGGCGATCATATCAGGAGCCACTGTGTCAATGGTGATATCAATGAATTCGGAGTCACTGTAATTGTTTGCCAAATCTTGAAGTTTGATGGAAAACGTATAATGACCATCATAACGAAATAGTCTTCTAGACCAATCACCATTGGCCGATGCTACGGCCATATTATCTATATATATATTGACCAATTCATTTGTTTTTCCAGAAAGTGTGACATAATTCGTATTGGAAATATTTTGAAAAGGACGCGGTTTGATCAGTCCCGTGTAAATTTCTTCACCTGTAATCAGTGGTTTTTCAGGCGGGGTAGTGTCAATAATGAAATAAAAGGTATAGGGTTGAGAATTACCTGCCATATCAATGGAATCAAATGAAACATAGTATGTGTTATCCGGGCAGGGATATATTTCTGGCGTAAATTCAAAATAATAACTAAAGTAATTGTATATTGAAACAGCGCCTAATAAAAATTGATTGCCATCACTTAGGGTTATACTTTGTGAAACAGCGGTTTCATCAATCACACCACCATATAAATCCGACAGGTATATTTTAAAAGAATGAAAATCAGATATGATATCACCATTTGCAGGGACTGTTCTAAGTAAGACAGGTGGTGTCTTATCTAAGATTTCATCTACATTGAATGTTAACGCATTGTTTTCTTCATTTGATTCAACAATATCATTATAATAATCTGCCACAATTCTATATTCATATTGACCAACTTGTGCATAAATAGAGAAATATATGGTCATACTCTCTCCAGAAAGTAGAACCTGATCACAAGCAATTGATTGTTTAATATCAACATCAATGACTAATTTCGCTTGACTTGAATCAACCAGTGGTCCATTTCCTATGTTTTGTATTGTTGCTGTAAAATATATAATATCACCAGCAGCAATATTACTGTCAGGTTGGACTAAAACCTGTGTTACAGTCAAGTCGGGAGCATCCCCTTTAACGACAAACTGCCAGACCTGACTAATGCTTTCAGCGTTGCGGCTATCTTTAGCAAGAATTTGCCAATAATACCTTTTACCATCTTCTAAATCATTTATTTCATAATAAGGGGTTGTTATATTGGATACGGCCTTTGTGAGGCTTTCAACTGAATGTCCTATGTAAAGGTCATAAACCAAATAATCCCATGTATTTGGATCTATTCCAGTCCATTGTACTAAAACCTTTCCTTCGGTTAATTCAACATTTACTGAGTTATTTTTGGGTATTGGATTCTCAGGAACAAAAGGGGCAAGATTTGTCACTAATGTGAATGAGCAGTTGTTTTCTGACACTAAAAAAGGTGTAGCCATGACATTCTCAGAAATCTTATTGTCGGTTTCTCCAGGACCTGTATCTATTCCCCACCAGTTATGATCTGCTTGTATATGATAAGAATAACAATTAATGCCATAGTCGCGATTGTTTATAAAATTATTATTTGTTACAGTCAGGTTAACGCCTGATGCATATATTGCTGTCTCATTATCATAGAAGGTATTACAGTTTAATTCAATGGTATTGGATCCATTTCCATAGATATATAACCCCATATTATTATTATTTCTGATAGTATTATAATTAAATTGAATACTGGAATTATATATATACACAGTTTGTGAATTATCTCCGCCATATTCTATTAAACAATGCTCTATAATTGACGTTAGGTTGAAATGTGAATTATAAAATAGGAGTTGATAAGAATCATTATTATTTGTGTCTCTTTCATTTGATGTAAAAATAATAGGATTGTCTTCTGTTCCTTGCGCAACCAGAATGCCAGGATGATCATCACTTGTATTGGTTCCTGCATAAATACGCGTATTTGAGTTAAAGCGGATTTCAACACCTGGATCAATGGATAATATAGCTGGTTTAGATTGATAATAACTGCTTCGAATCATAACATTGCTTGTAATAACATAATAAAGCGAGTTATTCTTTTTCCACCTGCAAAAATCATTAATTGTACCGCCTCGAATAATAATGCAATTGTTGGAATTACCTGATCCGGAATTATCAGCACAATCATTTGCACTTACTGCAAAAGTGCTGATTGCGTAATCTCCATTATGATTAAACGTGTTGGCATTTATTATGGGAAATGAATACTGATCAACATTTATACCGCCGTCTGCATTGTTACGTATCATACAATTTTCAATTACAGGATTTGAATCTGAACAAGATATACTTGGGGTATTTGAATTTCCAGCGTATTCTATCGTGCAATATTTCAAAGTCGTCATAGAATCGTAACTTCTATTTTCAAAAAATATTCCTTTCCACACGCCAGGGGATGGATCAACCGAATTAGCGGTAAATGTAATCATATTGCTTTCTGAACCAATCGCCAAAATTCCGCCATAGTAATTATACGCTCCTATATATAATCCTGTTCCAGTTTCAAATTTTATAACCACACCAGGTTCAATAGTCAAAATTGGCGCTGTGTCTTTATTGTAGGATCCATATACATAAATATCCTGCATAACAATATAAGGACTTTCTGAAAGCGTCCATACCGTACTTTCATCAATTAATCCCCCTATACATACACCATCATTATTTTTTACATTAAGATGAGCAATACGTGATATCCAGTCAATGGCTGATGCAGTAATGGTTATAAACTGGCTGTCACTGCAATTCAAATTGTCTATAATTGTTATATCAAAAGTACTTGAAGTTAATCCTGCAGCAATTGTTATTGTTTGAGGGACAATTACTGATGATGTCAGGCTTGAAGACAATGAAATCAAAATATCATTTGTATAAGATTGCGGTAATTTCACTGTTCCAGCTTGATGCAGCACGTTATCATTTTCAAGTACCTGGTCAGGAATTTCAAGTATTAAAAAATAGGCTTCATTATCAATTATTTTTAATTGACTGGTTCCGGATGTCCAGTCTTGAGCTGATACTGTAATCTCAACAAATGAAATATCATCCAGATCCTCATTATCTATGACTTGAATATCAAAATGGATGAAATTTTGTCCTTTTGGGATGATAACCATTTCTGGTATACTGATTGCTTCAGGGGCGCTGACTGAAAGATTCACAACTAAATCCTGAAAAACAGGACCATTGGTTCTGATTATTCCAGCTTCATGTAAAAAGCCACTATTTTCATTGACTGATGAAGGTGAATTCACAGACAAAATAAATTGATCAGGTATTTCATAGCCATCGGTTAACACAGTGTAATCACTTTGATTAAACAAGCAATCAATCGCATATACTCTTGCATATACAGTCTGCCCTGGCGTACCACTATATGTATATGTAACATCAGTAATTGAGATATCAACAACAGGCGTTGTGAAATCAGGATCATCAATTGAAATTTGAATATGATACTCATCAATACGACTATTATCTGTAGCAATAAATTGAAATGAAATATCATGTTTACCAGGACCTGGAATAGAAATGGGATTCTCGAACTTTGGCGGAGACCTATCAATGAGGATACCATCGGAAAAATTGGATGGATTGTCATACGAGGCACCATTGTCAAAGCTTGCAGATACACGTGCATAATATGATGTGTTATCAATTAAATTATTGGTATAAGAAAAAAAGCACTCATTGCCTATTTCTATGACATCAATGACATCGCTTTCATCAGGAGACGTCGCGATTTCAATTTTATAATTATTCGCATTTGTTATGGGAAGCCATGAAAATGCAATTTGTGTAGAAGCGGATTGTCCACTATCACAAACAATACCGTCAATTTCGCCGCTAATATCAATCCATGAATATGTTGCATTTTCATCCATGATGTAACCATCATATCCATCCGGAGTAAACAATATTGCCTGTCTTGGAGTCAAACTGTCCATATTATAAGAATATCTTATATATGCATCACTTGAAGGGTCATCAATACCAATTGTTGCACACTTTCCCAAAGCATTGATGCCTTCAAGAAAACGATATTGAAATTTAATTTGATTTGTTTTTTCAAAAAATATTGCTTCAAATGTCATGTTTGTAGAACCGCTCAGAAGCGTCATATTTTGATACTGAATGACAAGCTGACGATTTGGTTCGTTACCAATGGTTAAATAATTAATTTTTCCATTATCTTGAACTTTCATATCATCAAAAAATAGTGCAATCATGCCATCTAACTCACCACTTACCACTGGAAAATCAACGTTGTTATAATTCGTACTTGCATCATTTAAAAGATTAATCAAACCATTGGTGCTGACGCCAAAATTTTCGCAATCATGTCCAAAATATTGGAATGGAAAGCCAATAGGTATATTATTTACTGTTCTATCATCACCAGAAAGTCCAGTGTTAAAACCAGACTCTATAATAAGAATGGTATCATTACCTTTTATATAGTCAGGTGCTGTTCCTATGATAGCAACATACTGGATTCCCTTGATCAAACCATCATTTAATATTGTTATATCAAAGGGGGTTGATATGCTCCCTACAGGGATTGTAACCGTTTCTGAGACATTTATTGCGTTAATATCACTTGATACGAGATTAATGATAAGGTCTGCTTGAGGGGTTGTATTCACACTTACCAAAGCCTGATTAGATAAGCAGCCATCTGTTTTATAAGCTTTTTCGGGAAGAACAATTGTAATCGTTTTTTGGTCATTATCGATAATTTCAATACTATCCGTGCTTGAAACCCATCCAATGCTTGATGCTGATATACTGACATGATTGGTTTCAAAATATATATTATCATCACTTATGGTTAAATCGAATACAGCTTGGGTATAACTATGACTGATCGTCACCTGCTTTGGTACAAGCACTAACTCATTATTTTCTGAAAAAAGTGATATTGTCAGGTCGGTGCTCAATGGTTTTGATAACGTGATAATCCCCTGGTTGTGTAAAATACCATCGCCTTCAACTGCACTATCAGGAATGGTCAAACTGAGTTCACCAGTATCATCATCCTGGATTTGAAATTGTGTGTTATTGATAGTTATATCAGCAATAGATGCTGTTACGTTGATCGTTTGAAATAACGAATTGAAAATAGTGTCATCCAAAACAGTAATTGTAAACGCTGTGTTTTTTTGACCTGCCAGGATAGATACACTTTGAGGGATGCTAATAAGTGATGGATTATCAGAAGAAAGTGCGATCAGCATGTCTTGTGAAGGCGGGGCTCTTAATTCAATAACACCTGTTTGAACATTACCTTCCATTATAATTTCAGGCACTTTTATCATTAAATCTCTTGTATAATGCAGCACAGCACCATTTGAACAAACCCCATAGACATCAAATCCAGAATACGTTCCTCGAATATGCTGGATCGTTTCAGATGTCCCAGTTGTCATTTCACGCCATGCCTGCCCATTATAATAGAATAATCTTCCTTCATAAGCTGAGATAAACAAATCATGGTCTGATCCACCCCATATATCGTAAAAATTCAGGCCTGACATATATTCAGGCAAAACCTTCTGTTTCCATTCAATGCCGTTATAATGAGAAATCTGATCGTATTTAACAGTAAAGATATTATTTTCTGAAAAACCCCAAATCAAATCAGTATCGCTCAAATGATCTATTTTTTCCCAATTCAATCCATCGTATTTTATGACGATATTCGCACCAATAATATATACATTTGAACCTGAGGAGCCCCACATAGAAAAATTATATGCAACCGTATGCTCAAGAGGATGATCCATTTGAGACCAGGTGTTACCATCATAATGAAGAATTGAAAACTGATCACTGACAGCAAAAACATCGTTTTCAGAAAATCCGAACCCCGCTTCAATATCCTCATCTGTACCAGTCAGCGGGGTGGTCATTTCATGCCAATTCTCACCATCATAATGAAAGATTGCGCCTTCATTTGAAAAAATAAACACATTATTTTTCGAATCCCCCCACATAGAGTTGATTTTATGGGACGGATATTCCAAATCTATCCAGTTATTATTTGTATAGTGAAAAATTGCATTTGCGCCAAAACCTTGCTGTGCAGAAAAAATGATGCCATCATCAGTAACAGGACAAATATGCTCTATATAATAAGAGTTTGTTTCATACATAGATGACAAAGTGTCAGATTCGTATTTTACGATTGTTCCTATTATTCCAACCAGAATACTAAACTCATCCTTTCCCCATATATCCAGTATTGTATTATAATCATCAAAATTTTTGGTTGACCAGTCATTGCCATTATAGATTAATACACGACCATAATAACTCCCAGCAGCAATAACATTTGAACCTGAGAAGCCCCATATACTTGTAAAAGAAAAGTTTTCGCCGAATGAATCAATTGACCAATTCAACATGGTATTGTTTTCAATTTTTTGATGTAAAATCTTTCCTTTATTACCTGTTACAAATAGATTTTCACGATCTGTCCATATGCTGCTAAATTCTATTGATGGCACTTTATGTAACGTTGTCCATTGTTCGCCATTATATTTAAGAATAAAACCCAAAGAATCATTAGAATCAGTTGTTTGCCATCCAACAGCAAAAATACAATTTTCCGAATTGCCATAAATACTTTTTAGCAACGGGCACCCATCATGCATAATCGACCATTTATGGCCATTAAAATGAAGGATAATACCTTGCGTTTGCGCATAGCCAGAATATCCGCCAACAGCATAAATATTATTCTCTGATGTGCCCCAAATATCGTACAAATCCAAATAGGATGGATTCGACATGGAAGTCCATGTAATCCCATTATAATGGATGATCAGACCCTCTTTTCCAACAGCATAAATATTATTTTCTGACACCCCCCAAATGGAATACAAATCATTATCAACACCAATGTCAATTGATGACCATTCATTGCCATTAAAATGGATCATCGTGCCTTTACTTCCAACGCAATATATATTTGTATAGGAACTGCCCCAAACACTAAAAAGATTGTTTCCTGTGGGTTGAGGCATTAACCACTGCCAATTCTTTGTGCCGGAAAGATATAATGTTGCATGATTTTTTGCGCCTAATTCAACAAGACCGTCTGGATTCAAAATAGTAAGACCAATTAATTGATCAATTGCGCGATGAATATGATGATTAATTTCTACATAAAAGCTTTTGTATAATTCATTTTTTTGAAAAACTAATCGCCCAGGGGTAAGGGTATAATCTTTGCCTGCAATGGCTGAAATGTCATACGCATAATAGTCTATGGTAAGCACTTCTGAGTGATTAGATGTCAACACAACATCAATTGTTATACCTGACCAGTCAGATTTTGCGCGATAGACTTCGGATTTGAATTGAATGGTACATGGATCATCATCTTGAATTAAAATGGAATCAACACCTGATATCCAATTCATTGATGTTGCAGTAATCGAAACTTCTTGTATGTCATTAATGATATCATTATCAATAATTTGAAGATCAAAAGAAACCATTGTCAGGCCAGAAAAAAGTGTAACTGTTTCAGGCACGATTAACTGATTCGTATTGCTTGAAAAAAGTGTGATTTCTATATCTTGAGGATAAGTTCCCGGTATTGAAATTGTTCCAGAATTCACAAAAGGATCATCCCCTTCTGATACGTTTTCAGGTAAGCTCACAAACAATTCTTTGGTTTCATTATCTTCAATGATAAGGGTATCTGTGCCGGAAACCCATCCCTCAATCGTGGCAGAAATCGTCACTGTTTGCGTATAATCAAATTCAACATCATCAATAACTGTGATACTAAACGCCGTATGATCACTACCAACAGGAATAATAACATCGTCAGAAACTGAAATTTCTGTTGTATCAGAAGAATGAAGATATACCTTGATATTTTTTTCAGCAACAGTATTAACACTCAGCATACATGCATTTGCTATAACACCATCACCTTCAGTTGCATGATCAATGGCAGTCAAAGTTAATATGGCAGATTCATTATCATGAATGGAGACAATAGCCTTACCTTCTGAAAATTTATTTGTATTGGCAAAGATAGTCACATCTTGTGTACCATCTATCTTGTCATCATCAATAATACGAATATCAAATGTTGCAGATGTAAGACCTGCTGGTATAATTACTGTTGATGGAACTGTTAGCTCGCTTGGATCACTTGATGAAAGGGATATATTAATTGGTTCAGAAGAAGCAGTGGTTACATATACAAGACCTTTCTCAGGCAAAAGACCATCTGCTTCAGTTGCAGTATTTTGGACAGATAACATAACAGGAGGTTTATAAATAAGAATCAGGCCTTGTTCACCAACACCAAAGACATAATCGTCAGTACCCCAAATTCCAGCAATCATTGTTTCTGATAGATCTTCTGGAATAGACATGTCTTCCCATTTTGTGCCATCATAATGCAGGACAATGCCCTTTCCACCTGCAAATATATCAGTGGTGGAACGTCCCCAAATTGCGCTGTATTGATGAACTTTAAATTCCTGTGTGATGGGCATTTGAACTGTATTCTCACCATCATTTTGAAAAATTGTGCTTCCAATTGCTACAAAGATATTATTATCTGATTCAACCCAAATATCGTATAATATTTCATATTCATCCATTGACAAATTCGTTTTTTGAGCCCATGATGTTCCATTATAGTGTAATAAATTGCTTGTACCCATTACATTTGTCTGAATAATACACAGATTATGGGTTGTGTTTCCACCGACACTGGTGACCAGGCAATTTTGACAATCAGAAGTCACTTGTATTTCTGTCCAGTTGCTACCATCATAATAATATACCATTTCTTCATAGCCACCTTCAGGAGACTGTGAATTTGAAGTGCTTTTCGCACCAGATACAAATAGATGATTTTCTGACGTTCCCCAAATATCAAACAAAGGGGAGAAGGTCCCACTAAAAGGCGTTTCAATTTCTGTCCAATTGGTTCCATCATAATGTAATATTCTACCAGAATAACTCCCATCATATCCTACTGCATACAACCCAATTTCTGAATTTCCCCAAATACTATACAATAAAATAGGAGGTATATCCACGACTTGCCATGCATCTCCATCAAAATGAATAATTATTCCTTCTCCAACTGCAACGACATTTGTATACGAGGTTCCCCAAATACCATATAAATAATTAGTAGTCAGAGATGGTTCGACTTGGTTCCATGCTTTGCTTTCACCATCAGTTGGAAAGAATGTCAGTAATATAATGATAAATATCCATTTTTTTAGGGGTGTCATACCGTTAATTCCTCCTGTCTTACTTTTCAATGATATTTGTTAATATGGCATCTGATAGTGATATTTTTCCATCTGTTTCAAGCGTCATGACATGAAGATCATAATACCCTGGAGGAATATCTTTATTTGCAGAAATAGGAATGCGAAATGTAAATTCATCTGTTGTATTTAACCAGTATTGAAAACTTTGTGTAAGATCATTAAAAACAACACTTCTGTTTGCCAGCATATAGTAAGATAACAAATATCCATTAACTGATATTTGATTGAAAACAGTTGTATCGTAATAATTAATTCTTGGCGCATCAGGTAATTTCACATTCACAGGACAAAGATAAGCCGAAACACTTATCACGTTTTGACCCAAATCTTGAATGCCAATATTTAAAGCTTTTGAGCTTTCCTGAACAAGCATTAATTCGTCTGAATAATAATTCACTGTAACAGTTGCTCTTGGGTCTGACTGTATCGTAACCGGTATTTTCAGCAGGTCTGTTTTTCCACACCCATTTGTTACAAGAAACTGCAAATTATCTATTCCAGCATCCAGCATGGCAAGATATGAAGCCGTCCCCTTAATTGAAAAATATGAATTATCCAATGTTTGAATATTATAGCCAACAAGTGCATTGGTGTTATAACGTACAGGTGGATTAATCCATTCCACAGATGTAATCCCCGAAGGCGATGTCACACGAATTGTAAATGGTTTACTGTCTGCTCCCATATGATCAACATAAATGTGATCGCTATCATCAACAACTTGATAATCTAACTCTGCATTATTACATGTCAGCTGGGTGTCGGCAATATTCAGTTCATACGTTTCTGCGATGAATTCGCGCACACCACTGGCTGTTTTTTCTCGCACTTGAATCGCAAGAGTATGCGTCCCCAAATCATTCGGTTTGATCACATAAGCCCTTCTCTTTTCACTATATATTCGCAATCGATTGACAGACGTCTTCGGAATATATTGAATAAAATGATCTGTAGCGTTTATATTAAATTGATCATCTTCACCCGTCAGAAGAATTGAAAAAAGTGCATACTCTGAGACACACCCATCACAGACATAAGAAACCTCGTTGGTATTCACAAAGGATTCAGGATCAGTGCCTATTCCAAATTTCAAAATATGCTCTCCAAAACCCAAGGCAATTTCAGGTTGTAGATGACTGATCATCCCCACCTTTTCTAAGGGATTATTTTGTCTCATGCTTTTGTATATAACACCTGCAAACTGTTTTATTTCATCATCTATAACGCATCTATAATAACCAGGCTCAGAAATAGTAAACCTGAAAAATAAGGGCTTTGATAAAGATTGATGATTATTTAATACGTCAAGTACAGGATAATTGATTATTTTTTTCCGTCCAATATCAAGAGCGATCTCATTGTCTAAATCAACAATGCCTGCATTCCCAGTACGATCAATTCGAATTGCAAAATCAGCCGTGTCCTCTGTACACCCATCACATACATAACCATTTGAAAGCATTTGTTTTAAACTGTATCCTTCAAGTTCTAAGGCTTCATGATTATACTCAAAACCAAATCCAATGGATAACAGATAGGTCCCTTTTGCAAGGTAGGTTGTCATCCCCGGTTTAAAAAAGACATACGCTGAGTTTTCCCATCCTGTGGGCCAAAGGATTTCATAGGTCTTTGTTACAGGGACAATAATAGCTTTACTATTGAAATCATTATCTATATTAACTTGATATTCTCCGCTATCTTGTATGTCTACCAGAAATAATGACCATTGAACACGGGACAATGTCGGATATGAATATTCATTTCCATTTTTGTTTTGATTCAATCGGTTCAAATATGACGCATAGGTTTCAATAATTTGATAACGCGTTGCAACTGTTTGTCCAGGAACAAGTACAGGATAAGGGGGGATAAAGTCTTGATTAA
>Ga0272440_1001602_pt1 | contig 18385 bp, 5 predicted proteins | sample SSMMMBAug17_FD_192440 | JGI IMG/M metagenome (GOLD analysis project Ga0272440, IMG submission 192440) | Marine sediment archaeal communities from Little Sippewissett salt marsh, Falmouth, MA, United States - SSM-MMB-Aug17 | ecosystem: Environmental > Aquatic > Marine > Wetlands > Sediment ...
TCTTTCATATATTATAGAAAGCGATTTTCCTGAATTATTCTCTTCCGGACCGAGCATCACATCATCAGGAACATTAACCTTCACGCCGGCTCCTGATGCCAATGGAACAGCAACAGTAACCGTCAGGGTTAAAGATAACGGAGGCACGGATTATAATGGTGAAGATACCAGTAATCCTAAAACGTTTGTTATTAATATCAATGCTGTTAATGACAATCCTTCATTTGTTTCAACAGCTTCAACGCTGACTTTCCAGGAAGATTCTGGTCGTCATGATTTGGAATGGGCGACACAAATCAGTGCAGGCGCACCAAATGAATCCAGTCAAACGTTAAAGTTCCATGTAACCACAAATCAACAAGCGATGTTTGATTATCCCCCTGCTATATTGTCAACGAATGGATATTTAAGCTTTACATTAAAACCAAATGCTTATGGCAAGGCAATGGTTTCAGTATATTTAGAGGATTCTGCGGGATTGAAAAGTAGTGTTCATGAATTAACAATTGAAGTTACAGAAATTAACGATACACCAACATTTAATATGGGTGCACAGCAAGTTATTGTTGAAGACGCTGGCGAGCTTCGTATTCTTAATTGGGTCGATAGCATCAATCCAGGGCCTGATAGCCAGAGTAATGAATACCCATACGATGAACAGGATCAGCCCATCTCATTTTTAATTAGCACGAATAATGATACATTGTTTTCCAGATTGCCATCCATCACTTCTGATGGCACACTGATTTTACAAACAAGCCCAAATGCCAATGGTACAGCATTAATTACGGTCACTCTTGAAGATGAAGGAACAACAAATGGTGCATTGGATAAAAAACAAAGCGTACCAAAGTCATTTACATTATCGGTAACTCCTGTGAATGATGCGCCATCATTCACTGTTGGCCCCAATATTGAAATATACGAAGATTCCCCAGCACAGTCAAATTTGCAATGGGCTAAAAATATAATTGCCGGTCCATCGAATGAGTCAGATCAAACGCTGACTTTTAGTGTGACGTCTAACAATACTTCTTTATTCACCCAACAACCCACAATTTCTCTTGATGGTGATCTTGTGTTTACACCAAAGGCTAATGCTTCGGGAACGGCCTTGTTGTCAGTTGTTCTCAAGGATACGGGGGGGATCTCAAACAATGGTCAGGATACAAGTTCAGTGCAGCAATTTACGATTAAAATTCTTTCAATAAATGATGCGCCATCATTCAGTCTTGGTCCTGATATTACTGTTTATGAAGATTCAGGTTTGAAAGAATATGTTAACTGGGTAACACAAATTAGCCCAGGTGGTGGTGCAGATGAAGCATCGCAACAGCTAATTTTCCATGTTGGCGTTCAAGGTGGAAATGATTTGTTTGTAGAAACGCCAAAGGTGATTGTTGAAGATGGTATTGGCAGCCTGTTGTTTGAACCATTGGCCAATGCAAATGGAGAAAAATTATTAACTATTTTTCTTGAAGACAGCGGAACAACAGATAATGGTGGCATCAATACAAGCCAAACGCAATTTTTGACCATTAAAGTACAATCGGTCAACGATCAGCCAACATTCGATTTATCAAAAAAATCGTTGTCTGTTCTTGAAGATGCTGGATTGCAAACCATACCTAATTTCGCACTTAACATCAGTCCAGGGCCAACAGACGAGAATGGTCAAACCCTGACATTTCATTTAACCGTCAATAATCCGACTCTATTTTCAACGCAACCCCAAATGTCATCAGATGGCACCTTGTCATTCCAGACTGCTTCTAATCAAAGTGGGGATACAACAGTAACCATATACCTTAATGATGGTCAGTCTGAAAATAACACCAGTAATTCACAAACATTTATCATATCTGTTGTAAATGTTAATGATGAGCCTTCTTTTACCATTGGGCCGAATCAATCCATAAAGGAAGATTCTCGGCCTCAACAAATTGCAGCATGGGCATCCAACATCAATGCTGGTGCTGCGAACGAATCTTCACAACGATTAACATTTGTTGTGGAAGCATCTGACACGTCATTATTTCTTGTTCAACCACAAGTTCGTAGCGATGGTATGCTCATGTATACACCAGCACCCAATGCGTTTGGGACATCTGAAATTCGGGTAACACTCACCGATGATGGTGGAATACAGAATAATGGAGACAATACGAGTTCCACAAGCACGAGTAGCATTACAATTCGTCCGGTTAATGATAGACCCAGTTTTATTAAAGGTCCAAATATCAGTGTTGATGAGGATTCCGGACAGCAGCATATTGTGAATTGGGCTTCTTCGGTAAGTCCAGGACCGTTGAACGAATATACCCAGGAACTGCAATTTATTATTAGTACGAACAATGATACCATGTTTGCATCCATGCCAAGTGTTGATAGCTTTGGTAATCTGACATTTAAACCAGCAGACAATGCTTTTGGCAGTGCCAGTGTTCGTTTGTATTTAAGAGATAATGGCGGTACTGACGATGGTGGTATTAATGAAAGTGTCTATCAGGAATTTACGTTGTCCATTAATCCTGTAAATGATCCGCCCAGTTATAATACCGGAAGTGATGTCATTATTTATGAAGATTCTTCAAACCAGGTAATTACCAATTGGGCAAAAAACATTTCCGCCGGTGCACCGAATGAAGACCAGTTGCTGACCTTCTTGTATGATATTGAAAACAGTTACTTATTTAGCAGCCTTCCCGAAATATCTCAAGATGGGACACTTATGTTTACGCCAAAAGAGAATGAAAATGGTGTGGCTCGACTGACACTTTGGATTCAAGATGATGATAAGTATGGAACCCAAATGACCAGCACCAAACAGACCTTTCGAATCAACATAATGCCGGTGAATGATAAGCCTACATTTGTAAAAGGGGCTGACCAAACCATTTATGAGGATTCTGGAAATCATATCATTACAGAGTGGGCATCCTCAATAAGTGCAGGTGCCAGTAATGAAGCCGGACAGGCATTATCATTCCATGTGACGACAGACAATAAATCATTGTTTTCGAGATTACCTGAAGTTACGCCTGAAGGTGACTTAAGTTTTCAATCAGCAGCCAATAGTTGGGGAACAGCGACAGTTACCTTGACCTTAAGTGATAATGGTGGCACCGTTAATGGTGGTCGGGATATTAGTGATGCGGTTCAGTTGACCATTAAAGTTTTGAACGTTAATGATGCTCCAGGATTTACCAAAGGACCAGACCAGCTTGTTGTTGAAGAAGCTGAATTACAAAATATTCCCAATTGGGCAACCAATATTAATGCAGGACCGCCAGATGAGTCAGATCAGAATATTATATTTTTAATAAGTGTTGATAAATCTGAATTGTTTGAAATTGCACCCACTATTTCTGAAGATGGTCAACTGTCATATAAACCAGCATCAGATGCCAGTGGAATTGCAACCGTTACCGTTAGTTTAAAAGATACGGGTGGAACGTCAAATGGTGGTGTTGATACCAGTGCCAATCAGACATTTACGATTACGATTGAAGGCTCAAACGATCCTCCAAAATTTGTAAAGGGGACAGATCAATCAGTTGTGGAAGATGCGGGTGAGCAAATTATTACAGGCTGGGCAACTCAAATTAGTGCAGGGGGACCGGGAGAGGAAACTCAAGTCTTGACATTTGTATTGTCTGTAGATGACGAAAGTTTATTCGAGCAATTACCACAAATTTCTTCAACGGGTACGTTGACCTTTAAGCCTAGGGCAGATCAGTTTGGCGATACAAATGTTTCAGTTTATCTTCAGGATGATGGTCCTGGTACGAACATGAGTCCGACTCAAGAATTTAATATAACCATCATTCCAGTCAATGATCGTCCAACCTTTGTTCGAGGGGAGCATATTGTTATTTTTGAAGATAGAGGTGAACAAACGCTTCCGAACTGGGTAACCAATATCAAAGCTGGACCCTGGAATGAAGAATCTCAAACCCTTACATTTCAGATTATACCTGATGATCCTTCTCTTTTTGCATCAGGACCTTATATATCTGAATTAGGAAAATTGACTTATACACCTGCACTAAACCGTAAAGGTGATGTTAGCCTCCGTATATATTTAAAAGATAACGGGGGAACAGAAAATGGCGGTCAGGACACCAGCGAACCTCAAGATTTTAATATTACGATTATTGGTGTCAATGATGCGCCTTCTTTTTCATTACAGGGATCACAACATAGTGTACTTGAGGATCAAGGACGTCAGATGGTTTCGAATTGGGCAGCCAATATTCGTCCGGGACCAACAGATGAAGCCAATCAAAATGTTGTTTTCCGGGTTACCAATAATAATACGGCCTTATTTTCTGAGCAGCCCGCTATTTCTCCCAATGGCATTCTTACATACACACCAAAAACCGATGCCAGTGGTGAGGCAAAAGTCCTGGTGTATCTTGAAGATGATGGCGGTACAGCTAATGGTGGTATAAATGTCAGTTCAACCAAAGAATTCATTATTAAGATTATTGGTGTGAACGATCCTCCGACCTTTACTAAAGGTCCGGATCAACGAGTTGATGAGGATTCAGGCGCGAAGATCATTGCAAATTGGGCTCAGAATATAAGTCCAGGAGCGCTTTCTGAAATAGGACAAACCTTAACCTTTGTTTTAGAATATGATCAAACCAATACGTCGCTTTTTGCTTATCCACCAGAAATTTCAAGCGTTGGAACACTAACATTTACGCCTGCACCAAATGCTGCAGGAACTGTGTATGTTAATGTCATCTTAAAAGACGATGGTGGTATTGATTATGGTGGTGATTTTACCAGCGATGTCCAGCAATTTAAAATTGATATTATTCCATGCAATGATAAACCAATATTTACCAAAGGTCCAGACCAAATGGTTCTCGAAGATTCTGGCGAACAAATCGTTGCACAATGGGCAACCAATATTTCAGCAGGATCAGAGGATGAAAGCAGCCAGATACTGACATTTACAACAGAAACAACCAATGAAGAGTTGTTTACCAGTGTACCGGTTGTCAATGCAGATGGTACACTTCATTATATTTTAAAAGCAAACGTTTATGGTACAGCATCTGTAAAAGTTACGCTTAAGGATAATGGCTCAAATATAGCTCCCAGTCAGAACACCAGTGATACACAAGTATTTAAAATAACGGTATTACCGGTAAATGATCCACCGTCATTTGTCAAAGGTGTGGATCAGGTATCAGTTGAAGATGCTTCTGAAGTACGGATTGATAATTGGGCAAGAGATATTTCCATGGGCCCGGATAATGAATCCACCCAGATCTTGTCATTTGAAATCTTTACAGATAATGATGATTTGTTTGCCATATTTCCAACAGTATCGACTACCAATGGGACATTAGTGTTCCAAAGCAAACCAGATATGAGTGGTGTTGCCAATGTCAGCATACGATTGAAAGACAATGGCGGAACAGATAACGGTGGCGTTGATTCATCACCCTTGCAGGTCTTTACCATATCTGTTTATGACGTTAATGATCAGCCAACTTTTTCATCTGGGCCTGATCAATTGATATTAGAAGATGCTGGTGAGCAGCAAATTGTTGGTTGGGCAAAAAATATCAGTCCTGGACCATCAAATGAATCAGGCCAAAGCCTTATATTTCATGTGAATCCGGATAATGAATCATTATTTGCCATCCTTCCGGAAATCGATGCTACTGGCAAACTTACCTACACGCCCAAAGCTAATATATTTGGTTCAACATTGGTTTCTGTATACCTTCAGGATAATGGTGGTTTAGAAAATGGTGGTAATAATACCAGCGCCATGTATCAATTTACCATTCATATTGAGTCTGTAAATGATGCACCATCATTTACACCAGGACCAGGTAAAACCGTTATCAAGAGTTCGGGTTTGAATACATTCGTGAATTGGGCAACGGGCATTACACCCGGCCCATCAAATGAATCAGGACAGGCGCTGACTTTTTATACAAGTGCAACAGATGCCAATTCTATTTTTCAGCAACAACCGACAGTTTCACCAACAGGAACCTTATCTTTTGCAGTTCAAAATGGACATTATGGAACGGCAACAGTGTCCATATATTTAAAAGATGATGGCGGTTCATTAAATGGAGGATCAGATCGATCTCAGACATATACAATCAATATTACGGTTATTGACGCCAATGCTCCTCCCATATTTGTTAAAGGTTCGGATCAAACGGTGCCTGAAGACAGTGGCGAGAATATTGTTAATGGTTGGGCGACAGGAATTGATCCAGGAGCACCTGATGAAACCGATCAAGCTGTTCAATTTATGGTGACTGTTAATAAGCCAAATCTGTTCACAACGCAGCCACAAATAACCCCGGAAGGTAATTTGTCGTTTACACCGGCTCCTGATCTTTTTGGACAGGCAGTAATTTCTGTGTATTTACAAGATGATGGCGGAACTGCAAATGGTGGTGATAATACCAGTGATCCTCAAGATTTCATCATTGATATTTATCCTGTAAACGATGCGCCTGAATTTCGTATGGAGAATGAGCATATCTCCTATGAAGATGATGATGTTCAGGTGATATTGAATTGGGCTTATAGTATTAAATCCGGGCCGGATAACGAATCTTCACAAGCATTATCCTTCCTGGTGACAACGGAAAAACCTGAGTTGTTCCAATTGGCACCGGAAATAACACCATCAGGGGCTCTCAGATACCAGGCTGCTTTAAATGCAAATGGTGAATCCATTATTTCGGTTAATTTGAAAGATGATGGTGGGCGCGATAATGGTGGTCAGGATACCAGTAATGACCTTCATTTCAAAATAACGATAACGCCAAGGAATGATGCTCCTGTCAATACAGCATTGCCATATATTACAGGTGCACCTAAAGTAGGAGAAACGCTAACGGCTCATGTTGGTGAATGGAATGATAATCTCGATACAATCCCTGGTTCCTTAACATACATGTATCAATGGCAAATTGCTTATGATATGTATGGCAGCAATCTGACAGATATCAATGGACAAACTCAAGAGACATTAGGGCTGATCGCATCTGATAATGGCCGTTATATTCGTGTAAAAGTCACTGCATGGGATGATGGAGAAGGTTTTCCTGTCAATCTATCAAGAGATGCTTACTCTCGTTTTGTTGGTATTGGAAAAGAATTGGCAGATATTGATGGAAATGGCACCGTTGATCTTGCTGATGCAGTACTTACCATTCAGGCACTTTCAAATATTTCTTCAACGACACCTCTTGTTGGTGGGGATATTGATGGTGATGGAAAAATAGGTTTGTCTGATATTATCTATATTTTGGTTCAGATGAGTCAATAATAAATAAGAAATCGTTACTAAGGAATGCTCCCTAAAAAACGTTATAAAGTTGATTGTTTGTCAGGATAAGCTGATTATAATCTTTTTCAAAGCCATATGAAATCAGACAATGCAGATACTCACTTTCATGGGCTGGTTTTTGGTTAATGGTTTCTATGACAATACGCGGTAAAGGATTAAATTGTCGGCTTAGTAATATTTTAAAAAAAGACATATAGTTTTGCAGATATGGAGCATTTTGAGAACAAAAAAATTCAAGATGTTTGCCTTTACTTTTTGAAATCAGAACCAATGTTGTACCATGGTAAACAAGATGTGTTGTTGATATCCGGGAAGGTAGTTGCTTTTTAAGTTTTTCAGGACCAATACCACACATTGATATTGGATCAGCAGCATTAATCCAGTAGATGACATCATGAGGCAAAGCGACATTCAGCAACCGAAAGGCTTTATGCGAAATAAACTGTATCCCCTGAATGTCCTGAAAAAAGTAACCAGAAAAGATTTCTCCGGAAAGTTCCATTAATCTTAATTGATTAAATATGGTTGACCATTGCATACAGGGAAGTTCTGAAGTTACCATCTCGCGGAATAAGATACCATAGCGATCAAACAATTGATAAATTCTATCTTTAAGCAAAACTTCCTGCGCCAAAAGGTCATCACTCAAGGGTGGAACTTGAGGAATAAACCAGTTTCCAGAAAAGGAACGTGTCGATTTCCACCGATTAAATCCGCTTCGATGAAAACGTCTTTTTTTTGAAGATTGTTGCTTTATTTCGGACGCCTTATAGTTTGTTTGGATGCCTTTTCGAACAGATGGAAAATGATCATTACTGACAGCGCCTTGAAAAAAAAGTTCCCATAGTTTTTGGGTCATTTGTTGTGAATTTAATTGTGAGTGTTCACACAGTTCTGTTAGTCGATATCGTGCAGATGGATCCGGAAAAATATGTGCCAGGTCTATTGTATGATTGCTCAAAAAAAGTTCAAGGTCAGACTCATAGCAAAAGAACAATGTCTTTTTGTTATTGCCAATCCATACAAATTCACTATTATGAAGCAAAGAATCCATCCAGTCAGTATAATAGGGATTTAGCCTGGCAGGTAAAATATCAGATTCCCACAACTCTGCTTTACAAGGGTATCCTATCAATTGTTCGAGAATTTCTTGAAGACAATCTCCAGAAGTCTCTTTTTGCGTGAGGCCTTGCCAGCATGCAAAAAATAGTGGCAAATCATTAATATTTTTTGCCTTGAACTCAGGGCGATTTTGCTTTCGCAGAATACGAAGTAATATTTCAAGGTTTCGCGCATCGCAAATTTCAATGTCAGATTGTCCAAAGGTAATGTTATCGTAAATCAATTGATGCTCTGAAGACAGTTGATCAATGCTTTTTTGTATCGTTGAAATCTCTATACCAAAAATTTGTTTTATAAACACTGGTTTTAAGGGGCCATAATAGGATATCCATGATTCAAGAAAATGAGTAAATGCATCTATTGTTTGTAATGATTTATCGATAAATGATTGATTCTCAACAGCGATAACAACTTCTATCTCAGCGTTTGGCAGTAGAATTCTATTCACTTTTCTTTTAAATTCCGGAGATTGCTCATTAATAATCGTTCCATTGTCCCGATAGATGGCATTTAGCAAGGCTTTCCATTCATTTAAAGGAATGACACGTCTGTCTTTGAGAAAATCTAATGCGTCTTCAATCGTTAATGGCGCATAACCCGGAAATGTTCGTTGCACTTTTTGAGTAAATTCTTCAATCACTGCTGCTGGAATCGCAGGCCTTAAATCTGAACGATAGACAACATCATTGAAAATATCCTGACGTAAACGAGACATATTGGCATTTGAAGGGGTGTCGTTTTCGTACATTAGCTGATTGGATTGCTGCCACAATACATTACTGGTAAAGGGTGAAGGCACACGTGTTATGGTTTCTGTAACAGCAATAATGCCCTGGCTTATTTCATCTAAAAGCAGGAATAAGCTGTTTAAATCAAAATAATCATGAAAACACGTACGCCAGGTTTCTGCCAATATAGGAAAATCCTCGAATTCAAGGACTGAATCAAGAAGTTTTTTGGATCGAAGTCGATTGAGCCAGAGAGGCATACGTTTGTTAAAGGATTTTTTGGGTAAAAGTAACGCTATTGCAGCGTTTTCTCTAAATCGAGAACCAAAAAGACCTGTTTTTTCCAGTTTTTTTCTTAATAGATTCTTTATGTTTTCAGTCGATACAAGATTTAAGATATCATTACCTGAAAATTCATGGGGGAGGTTTAAAATGATGCAGTCATCATCAAAAAAAACATGAAGTGGATATCCATAGCGTTCTTCCCATGCCTGAGATAATGAAATGGCAAAAGGATGATTAACTTTTCCTCCCCATAAAGTATGTAAAATAACCTGCTTACTGTCTGTCTGGTTCAGTGGATCAGAAAAATGTTCAATAAGTATATGATGTCTATGGGGAAGATCAGCTTTGGTGATACTTATTTGACGCACAAGAAATGTAATCAGTGTTTCCGCCGCAGATTTATCCATACCATACAAGGTCATTAATGTCTGTTTGAATATTTGGTTATCATCTTTTGTGTCAATTGTGTCATGCCATTTTTCAAGGAAAAGGCTAATTTTCTCTGAAAAATAAAAATCGCGTCCTATAGCTTCTGAGCGCCAAAAAGGAGCCATTCCACCGGAGCCTGATTCTTGCGTAACAAAAACATTTTGAAAATCAATGCTGTGAATTTTCCAGACTTGTGTACCAAAAACAAACACATCACCAAGTGTACGTTCCCAAACAAATTCTTCATCCAATTCACCAATTTTTGCATGGGAATCTTTAAGCCTCAAATCAAAATATCCTCTGTCTGGAATGGTGCCGCCAGAAATATAGAGAACTTTTAGGGCAGTATCTTTTGCATGGACAGTATTATCAATTTTATCGATGGAGATTCTGGGTCGAAGCTCTCTAATACGTGACTCAGCATAACGTCCAGCCAACATATCCAAAACAAGGTCAAAAGATTGTCTCAGTAATTCATGAAATGGATAGCTTGTTTTTATAAAAGCAAATAATTCATCAATATCCCATGTTTCAGTACCTGTTATGGAAATGATCACTTGCGCTAAAACATCTAACGCTCCTTTTGGTATTTGAATAGGTTCAATATCCAAGTCAATCATGGCACGAGTCATAATGGCTGCATTGAGAAAATCTCTGCCATGAGTAGGATAAATTTTGGCAACACTGATATCATTGATTGAATGTCCAGATCTTCCCAGACGTTGTATTGCTGATGATATTTCAAATGGCGTCTGGACAAGTATTATTTCATCAAGGCTCCCAATATCAATGCCCAATTCCAGTGATTTTGTCGCAACAATGGCTTTAAGCTCCCCTTTTTTAAGTTTGTTTTCAACCAAAAGGCGCATTTCTTTTGAAAGAGAACCATGATGAGAATATGCCACCTGTTGACCACAGCTTTCATTAATTAATCGGGTAATTTTTTCGGTCAGGCGTCTGCTGTTACAAAAGAAAAGTGTTGAGCGATTCTTATGAATGATATTCACAAACGATTGAGTTAAAACTGGCCATTTTGATTGATGGAATTCAAGATCAGTAGCATTATCTGGAAAGCAAACAGTGACATCTACTTTTTTATGAATACGAGACGTGATGATATGAACGTGTCTTTTTTTATAATGCCAATCCTGTCCATCATATCGTTGTTGGAATCCAGCCATAAAATCAGCAACAACGCTCAGTGGACGAACCGTTGCTGATATCCCAATACGTTGAAATTCTCCGGACAATCGAATCAGTCGGTCAACAGCAGTTATTAAATGAGTACCACGTTTTGTTCCAGCAAGGGCATGAATTTCATCAATAATAACAGTGGCAAGTCCTGAAAATATCCAACGTGCCTTTTTGGAGCTAAGGATTAAATTTAAACTTTCTGGGGTGATAATAAGAATTTCTGGTGGTTTTCTGATTATTCTCTGACGCTCTGACGCAGAGGTGTCACCTGAACGTGTCAGAACTCGAATATTAACGTTTTGACCTGCTTTCTCAAAACACCTTTGAATTTGTTCCAAAGGATCTATCAAATTTTTTTGTATATCATTGTTCAATGATTTTAATGGTGATATGTAAAGAACCCTGACCTGTCCAGTTTCCCATTCACCAGAAACCAACTGGTTGATTGCCCATAAAAAGGCAGCCAACGTTTTTCCAGAACCTGTTGGAGCCGTCATCAACACATGCTGATTCTTGGAAATAATTGGCCAAACCTGGTTTTGGATATCAGTTGGCACTAAATAGTGTTCCTCAAACCAGTGTTGAAGAACAGGATGAAATGATAATAATGATGTTTTGTTATCCATAATGTGTATTTATTGAAAAAAAAAGGGCATTTTGCAAAGCAAAACACCCTTATTTTTTATTATGAACTATTGATTATAGTGATAATTATTCACACAATTCAAACAATGCAGCTGCACCCATGCCGCCGCCCATACACATGGCTTCAATACCGTATTTTACACCTTTTTGCTGCATATTATACAACAATGTTGCGGCTAATTTTGAACCTGTACATCCCAAAGGATGTCCCAATGCGATTGCACCGCCATTGATATTCAGTCTTCTGGTACTACTTTCAGATGACCATTCTTTTTTGTCAGCAATACCGATTTGTTGAGCACAATAGATGGCTTGTGATGCAAAAGCTTCGTTGATTTCAAAAAGACCAATGTCTTTAATGTCCATGTTTACTTTTTTCAACAGTTTTGGAATGGAATAAGCAGGCCCTACACCCATTTCATCAGCTCTGCAACCAACAGTTGTATAACAGACCAGTTTAGCAATGGGTTTAATGCCATATTTTTCGACAGCTTCTTTGCTCATTATGACTGATGCTGCTGCACCATCAGTTGTTTGGGATGAGTTTCCTGCTGTGACAGAACCTGTTGCAGAAAAAACAGGACGTAATTTGCCGAGACCTTCAACAGTTGTTGTATCACGAACGCCATCATCAAAGTCTTGAATAAACCCTTCTTTAACAACTGTACCATCAGCTTTTTCGACAAATCGATACGCGTTAGTGGGAAAAATTTCGCCATACAGACCATTCTTTTGCGCGTTTACAGCTTTCATCTGTGAATGATAAGCAAATTCATCTTGCATTTCGCGGGTAATTTTATATCGATTGGCAACGTTTTCTGCTGTAATTCCCATTGATGTATAAACATCGGGATTCTCTTTTGTCCAGTCAGGATGAGGGCGAGGCATATTTCCACCCATTGGAACGATAGACATATGTTCCACACCACCAGCCATAACAATATCAGACCAGCCAACCATTACACGCATGGCTGATTGCGCAATTGATTCTAAACCTGAAGCACAAAAACGATTAACAGTCGCACCACCGACAACATCTGGGAATTTTGCCATTTGGGCGGCAACACGACCGATATTTAATCCCTGTTCAGCTTCAGGAAAAGAGCAACCGATCATGATGTCATCAACATCGGCTTTATCAACCCCAGCTTTTTCAACCGCTTTATCCAAAGCCTGAACCAGCAAATCTTCGGGGCGGGTTTGAGACAGCGCGCCTTTGTTTCGTCTACAACCAGGCGTTCTGACCGCACTGACGATATATGCATCTCTCATGTTATAAATCCTCCTGTGATTATTGTATATGGCTTACATAAATAAAGGTTTGCCGGTTTTTAATATATGTTCAGCCATTTTTTGTGTTTCTTCAGTTTTCCAAAGTTCAACAAATGCTTCTCTTTCCAGTTTGCACAGGTATTCTTCGGATACCATCATGCCTTGTTTTGCATCACCACCAGAAATACAGTAAATAATCTTTCTAGCAATATTGCCCATATGTTTAGGAATATAGCCGCCAACACCCATGTTACTGAGTTCAGCCCAGATCATCCCCTGTGCTTCACGACCCATAACTGGATATTTTTTCTTTGCTGGTGGGTTATAGCCCTGTTCAACCATTGTCAGAACTTCTTTTTTGGCTTCACCTATAAGATGATCCTTATTCATGACGATTCGGTCTGTGGGTCTTAAGAATCCCCATTCACGGGCTTCTGCTGCTGAACCGGAATATTTAGCCTGTGCAACGGCTGTAAAAACAGGAATGAGATAAGCGCCATAATCAGCGAGTTTAACTTTTCCTGGTATAGATTCCATATAACGTTGCCAGAGATGCATCATGCCGCAACCGCCTGGAACGAGACCTGCACCAATTTCAACAAGTCCCATGTAGAGTTCCATATGTGCAACAATGCGATCTGCAGCGAGGCAGACTTCGCATCCACCACCCAGAGTCATTCCATAAGGGGCAGCTACAATTGGGATGGGTGCGTATTTCATACCTAATACAGCTTCATGAACCCCTCTGATAAAGGAATCAATTTCATCAAATTTACCTTGGCTGGCAAGATTACCCATAAATGCCAGGTCGCCACCTGCTGAAAATGCTCCTGGCATACCAGGTGCCTGATTTCCAATAACAATACCGACACCATTATCCAGAACATAATCTGCAGCTTCGCCAATAAAATCGAGAATGGTCTTATTCAATGCATTCATCTTTGTATGGAATTCAACGTTAAATACACCATCACCGATATCAATTAGTGAAACGCATTCGTTTCCTTTGACCAATTTATTATCTGCTCTGAGATCAGCCAGGAAGATACAGCTTTCATTGACAATGACATCTTTATATTCAGCAGCGACAAGATCATAATACTGTTTTTTGCCATTATCAATTCGGTAAAATGTTTCATTACCTTTTTCCAGCATTGTGTTGATTGAAGCAGGTACATCAAAGCCGTCTGCTTTCATTCTTTCTACAGATTTTCGAACACCGATATTATCCCAGACTTCAAATGGACCGCATTCCAAAGCATAGCCCCATTTCATGGCATTATCAATTCCAACAATTGAGTCAGAAATTTCAGGAACACGATTTGCAGCATAGATTAAACATTGAGCGCCTAATTTCCAGGCTACTGTTGATACTCTGTCATCAGAGTAAAATATTTTTTGTTGCTTTTCAGCTAACGTTTCTAACTTTTTAATTTCCTTGACAATGTCGGGGACATCTTTTCTGTTAAATTCAACATGTTCACCAGTTTTGATATCCAATACTTTGTGAATTTTTTTCCAGGTACTCATATCGATTTCAGAACGATAAAATCCGCCTTTGTCTTTGGTTTTTTTACCAAAACATCCAGCATCTACGAGTTTTGTAAAAAAATCAGGTAATTTATAGGATTCTCTACGTTCGTCGTCTTTTAACAATTCATAAGAATTTTCTGATAAATGTTTGATTGTATCCAGGCCAACCAAATCACATAATGCAAAAATGGCGGTTTTGGGCATACCGAAAGCTGGACCAAACGTAGCATCAAATTCAGGGATAGTGATATCTTCACTATTCAAAAGTCTTAAGGCTTCACCAATAAGACCAACACCAATTCTATTTCCGATAAAATTGGGTGTATCTTTTGCCCATACAATTCCTTTGCCCAGAATTTTTTCGCCCCAATTTTCAATAAAGGAGCAAACTTCAGGTTTAGTGTCCGGACCAGCAACCAGTTCGAGCAATTTCAAATATCTGGGGGGATTGAAAAAATGCATGATAATAAAATTATCTTTAAATCCCTGACTTCTGCCTTCAGCCATAGCAGCCAGCGGCAGACCAGATGTATTCGATGCGATGATACAATTGGGTTTACGAATAGTTTCAATTCGTTCAAACAGATTTTGTTTGATTTTTAAATTTTCGACAATTACCTCTATGATTAGATCACAATCTTTGAGTTTGTCAAAATCATCGTCCAGATTACCGATTTCAAGCAAATTCATGTCTGCTTTTTTATTAAAAAAGGCAGCAGGTTTTGCTTTAAGTTGTGCATCCAGGCCTGCTTGAACAATACGATTACGTGCCTTTGGGTTACTTTTTTCTTCATCTTTCAAATCAAACGGCACAATGTCCAGTAAAACTGTTTTGACACCAGCGCCTGCGCAAAGAGCAGCGATGCCCCCACCCATGACACCAGAGCCGATAACGGCCGCTTTTTCGATCCGTCTTGTCATTGATTACCTCCTAAACAATTTCAATAATATACGTATGAACGTAATAAAAAATTTTGTATATATAATAAACGATAAACGTTGTTTGCTAAAGCGTTATAACATAACATTTCGGGATTTACATACATATTTTAAAATGGGTTATAGTTGTTTTTGTTGAGTGAGCCTTCATTCTATAGAAATCCTGATTCAAAATCACCAAACAAGTTTTAGTTTATAATTAAAACGCTTCAATGATCAAGTACTTTTTTTATTTTGTTCCAAAAAAATGAATGACAATTCATTTTCATATAATCAGAATATCTTTGAAAAGCATTAGTTGTGAATCTTTTCACAAAAACCGATAATTATCTTGATAAATTCGTTACAATAGTGCATATTAGCAGATTCATTTTTTATAGATTCCCAAATAAAGTTTTTTTATAGATTCCCAAATAAAATTTTTGGATATTTATAAGGCCATGCCAAAATATTTATTTGCAAATCTATAGGATTCATTTATGGCGCCTGAACGGAAATGAATATTTCAGTCAGGCAGAATATGTACCTTTTGCGAATATCAAAACAATAACGAATAGATATTGCAAAAGAAAAAATTGCATCAGGAAGACGCTTTATATGAGCTGCAAAATACTCATTAATGCGGTGGACCCGGAAGAGTGCAGAATTGCAAAAATTACCGAGGATAACAAACTCGATGAATTCCAAATTGAAACCACAGCGCGTGAAATTACAAAAGGCAATATTTATAAAGGTGTTGTCACGCGAGTGGAACCCAGTCTTCAAGCGGTATTTGTAGACTACGGTGGTTCGCGAAATGGTTTTTTACAAAGACATGAAATTCACAGTGATTATTTTCAGGATAATCCAACCGGTAAGAATGGTATTCAAAACATGCTCAAGGTCAATCAGGAGCTATTGGTTCAAATAACCAAAGATCCGATTATGAAAAAAGGAGCCATGTTAACCACTTTTATTTCTTTGCCTGGTCGTCATTTAGTGTTGATGCCTGGGAGTAAAAACCGAGGGATTTCCAGAAAAATTGAGGACGATAAGGAACGATCACGTTTGAAAGTTCTTCTGAATTCTCTTAAAATTTCTGAAGATTTTGGTGTAATCGTTCGCACTGCTGGTGATAAATGTACCAAAAGTGTTGTTTCAAAAGATTTGAAAAATCTCATGAGAATCTGGAAAACGATTAAAAAAAATGCCATGACAGACAAATCTCCTCAAGTTCTTTACAAAGAACCTAATGCGGCCATTCGTTCCATCAGAGACTATTTTTCTGAAGAGGTAATTGAAATTCTAGTGGATAATGAAACCGTCTATCAGGAGGTGAAAGAATTTATTCACATTATTTCACCTCGTCATAAAAAAATTGTCAAATACTATACCGCTGCAGAACCTATTTTTTCAAAGTACGAAATTGAGGATCAAATCGAGTCCATTTTTCAAAGCCGCGTACCATTAAAAAGTGGGGGATATTTGATTATTGACCAGACGGAAGCACTGGTTTCAATTGATGTTAACTCCGGGAAGTCCACCAAAGAAGGATCTGTCGAAAACACTGCCTTTAAAACCAATCTCGAAGCTGCTGACATGATAGCACTTCAATTGAAATTAAGAGATTTAGGCGGTTTGATTGTCATTGATTTCATTGACATGAAAGATAACAAACACAAAAATGAAATAGAGCGTGTTATGAAAAATTCATTAAAAAATGATAGAGCACGCACTAAAGTTGGAAGAATTTCGCAATTCGGCCTTTTGGAAATGTCTCGTCAACGGATCAATTCATCCATTGACTATGGCAGTTATGTCAAATGTTCTGTTTGTAAAGGAAAAGGGCTGATCCCATCACCAGAAACCGATGCGTTAAACCTTTTAAGAAAAGTTCGTCATCTGGCATCTAAAAAAAATGCCCGTACAATTAAAGGCATTTTTCCTGTCAATGTGGCATATTTTTTACTAAATCGCAAACGTAAAGAAATAGTAGATCTGGAAATGCGCCTTGATCTTGAAATTCAAATTGAGGGCGATCCAGAGATGATTCCTGGTGATAATAAAATTGTAACGTTAGCCTGATATCAGGTAGATGAAGGAGGATATATGAATTTCAAAGATATAGATGAAATCATTGCTTACGCCATTGGAAAGGAAATTGAAGCTGAAAGCTTTTATTTAGAAGCTGCCCAAAAATCTGATTTTTCTGGTTCAAAGCAATTATTTGAAGATTTTGCCAAAGAAGAAAATAAACATAAAGTACTGCTGGAAAATTTGGATAAAGCCCAAATTCAGACGTTTGTTCCTGAAGCTGTTCCTGATTTGAAACGAAGTGATTACCTGATTGATATGAACTACGAAGAAGGAATGAGCTTTGCTGACATTCTTCGTCTGGCAATGAAGCGTGAAGAAAAAGCCAATAAATTATATCTTGATCTGGCAACAAAAGCTGGACAGGATGATATCAAAAAATTGTTTGAAAAACTGGCACAGGACGAATCCAAACATAAATATTCGTTAGAAACAATGCTTGATGACTATATGGCAAAAATGGGAGACTGATCGTTAGTTTTTTTCTATCCAAAAAATCTGGTCCACTGTTGACACAGCAGGGACGGGAAGTATATATTTTTTTCCAAGGCTACCATGCACCCTTATACCAATATGGTTAAAAAAACGACCATCTGACAATAGCTGATTCAAAAGCTTTATAAATGATTCATTCCCCATTTTCAACATTAAGTCAATGGCATTGGGATCAAGGGATGTTATGAATGTTTCAAAAAACTCGGGATAATTCAAAACGTTCCTATTGAAAACCCTTGCCATTGACTTAAAATCCATTGATTGAACAATTTTTAATGAAATATTTGAGGGGTGTTTTATGAGTTGATTTGATAATTGTGTTAATGAT
>Ga0272440_1001603_pt1 | contig 18378 bp, 13 predicted proteins | sample SSMMMBAug17_FD_192440 | JGI IMG/M metagenome (GOLD analysis project Ga0272440, IMG submission 192440) | Marine sediment archaeal communities from Little Sippewissett salt marsh, Falmouth, MA, United States - SSM-MMB-Aug17 | ecosystem: Environmental > Aquatic > Marine > Wetlands > Sediment ...
ACTTTGTCCACTGCGTCCACTGCGTCCACTTTGTCCACTTTGTCCACTGCGTCCACTTTGTCCACTGCGTCCACTTTGTCCACTGCGTCCACTTTGTCCACTGCGTCCACTTTGTCCACTGCGTCCATTTTGTCAACTGCTTCCACTCTTTTATGATCAAAAAATTATCATTAAATTCAACCCCATTAAATTTTTATCTAAATATCAGTGAAAATCACCTTATTTCTTCTTTATTCAATAATAAATAAATGTTATAATTAATGTAAATATAAAAAATTCTTTATAAATTCATGATTATTTGCTATTAAAGTAATTGTTATTGTTTTTTTAATGTACGATAATTGAAAAATGAAATGGTATTTGATAATTTTTCTTTCAAATGATGATGTTCATCAGAGTCTTTTTAGTTCATAAAAAGTCTAAATCTCTATACTTTTTACTAATGCGTCCTTACGTAAAGAATTTATAAATCTAAATATTTAAGTGGCATGAATATTGCGTCATTAACCTGAAATTAAGTAATAAAAAATAATAATTAAATAATAAAAACTTGCTTTTGACATAAATTATTATAAAAGAATATTTAAAGAATTATTAGGAAATCATATGAGTGAACATAGAATATTAATTGTTGAAGATAATAAAGCATTAGCAAAGTTAATAAGTTCAAGAATATCATCTGAGTTTGATTTCTTTACTAATGTTGCACATAGTTATAAAGAAGCTGAAGAGATTATTAAGGAATATGACTCCTTTTTTGTATCAATATTAGACCTTAATTTACCTGATGCTCCAGATGGTGAAATCGTTGATTTAGTTAACTCAAAAAAAATTCCAATTATTGTATTAACTGGTACTTTAGATGATGAACTGCGAAAACGTATATTATCTAAAAATATTGTAGATTATATTGTGAAAGAAGGAATGCATGCTATTGATTATGTTGTTCATATGATAAAACGCTTAATAAATAATAGACATATTAAAGCATTAGTTGTTGATGATACAGCTACATTTAGAAATCTTATTAGAAGTCTTTTAGAAGTTCACAAATTTAATGTTATTACAGCAAATGATGGCATTGACGCACTTGAAGTAATTAAGCAGCATTCGGACATAAAACTTTTGCTAACTGATTATGAAATGCCTAATATGAATGGTTTTGAATTAGTTTCTGCCCTTCGTAAAGATTTTAGTAAAGATATGATGGCTATTATTGGACTTTCTGCAAATACCAGTGAAACTTTATCAGCTCAATTTTTGAAAAAGGGGGCAAATGACTTTTTAAGCAAACCTTTTTTAAATGAAGAATTTTATTGCAGAGTTGCTCAAAATGTTGAAATTATAGAGTTAATTAATGAAATAAGAGAGGCTTCTATAAGAGATTATTTAACTGGGCTTTATAATAGAAGATATTTATATGAAATAGGAAATAATCTTCATTCTAATGCAATGAGAGAAAATTTATCCATTGCTGTCGGAATGATAGACATTGACTTTTTTAAAAAAATAAATGATACTTATGGACATGATGTTGGCGATATTGCATTAAAGCATGTAGCATCTATTTTAACCAGTAATGTTAGAAAAACTGATGTTGTTTCAAGGTTTGGCGGCGAAGAATTTTGTGTTTTGCTTACTAATGTTGATAGACAAAGAGCTCTTTTAGTTTTTGGAAAAATTCGTAAATCAATTGAAAAATCAGAAATTAAAGCTGATGGCAAGATAATAAAGTTAACTATATCATCTGGAGTTTCTACTGATATTAAAAGAACACTTGAAGAAATGATTAAAGCTGCTGATGAAATGCTTTATCAGGCAAAAGCTAATGGCAGAAACAGAGTAGTTCTTGAATTGTAATTCTTCTTTTATACTGTTGATAATAAATGACACTCTTTTTTATTTTCCTCTCATTTCCCTGATTATAAAAATGATTAATATTGATGGTATAATAAAAAGTCGATTTTATAAAATTAACCATTAATAATTTCAAATACTTAAAAATAGTTTTATGTTCATTTTGAACTTTTTACGACACTATCAATATTACAATCATATTTTTTATAATAATTTGTTAAAGTTATAATTCATTATTAAAACCTTTCTTATAGCAGGTTATATGAATTATTTTTTTTCCTTAAATAAAAACTTCTCATAAATCATTTCATAACTGTTCTTATTATGGGGGAGTGAATGTTTTTTCAAGATATGAAATTAAAAAATAAAATATTGATCTGTTCATTTAGCTTTATATTTGGATCAGCTTTAGTAATATTAAGTATATCTGTATATCAAAAAAATAACCTTGTTAATACTGAGATTGAATTGTTTGAAAAAAATATGTTAAAAAACAAACAAGATGAAATCAAAAAAATGGTTGAGGCGGCTTTAGTAGTACTTGATAAGATATATCAACAATCTTTAATCGAAGAAAATTTTAAATATGAAAAAGAAATGCTCAGAAATGTATTGGATATACCATTTAATATAATTAATTCTTCTTATGAACAATTAAATGATAAAACAAATGAGTTAGAAATTATAGAGCACGAAAAAATAAAAAAAAATGTACTTAAAACAATTAAAAATATAAGATATAGTAAAGATGGCTATTTTTGGATAACTGACACAAGCCCAAGAATGGTTCTTGAGCCTGTTTTTCCCGGCTTAAATGGTAAAGACTTAAGTTTTTATGAAAATGAAGGTAAAGTCCTTACTGCTACACGTTCTCTTACACCTTTGTTTCAAGAAATATCAAAGATCGCTAAATCTTCAAAAAATGGAGGCTTTTTATCATATAAATGGCCATCTCCACAGGATTGGTCAAAAAATATGGAAAAATTTTCATATTTTAGATATTTTGAGCCCTGGAATTGGATAATTGGCACAGGTATTTATAAAAGAGATAAAACTCAAAATGTTAGAAAAAAAGCTATTGAAATCATTCAATCAATGAATTACGATAGAGATGGTTATTTTTGGATAACTGATTTGACGCCGCAAATGATTATGCATTCTTTATTTCCTGAGTTAAATGGGAATAATATTTCTAATTTTAAATATAAAGACAAATTGATTATTGAAAAAAAATCAGGTAATCCATTATTTGAGGAATGTATTAGGCTTACAAGTCTTTCAAACGAAGGTGCTTATATTTCATATGAATGGCCTGATTCAAACAAAGATAAATTAAAGTCAAAAATTTCATATGTGAAAATGTTTCAACCATGGAGATGGATTATTGGAACTGGTTTTTATTTAGATTCAATTAATAATTTAAAACAAACAAAAAAAACAAAATTATATTCAAAGCTTAAAAGAGATATACTTTTTGTTGCCGGACTTGCTATAGGTTTCATAATTATCAGCATTTTTATTGTATTATTTTCTATAAATTATCTTAATTTATCTATTTCTAGAACAAAAGAAACTCTTAATGAAATATTAAGAGGTAATCTTACAAGAAGACTGGAATTTGATCAAAGAAAAGATGAAATTGGCTATTTTGCATTATTATTTAATAAAGGAATGCAAAATATTCATAATATGGTTTCAAAATTTTCTGAAACTGTTAAAACAATGACAAATGCATCAAAAAATCTACAAAAAGCAAACACAGAACTTGATCAACGAATAAACAAAATTACAGTCCAATCAGAAACTACAGAAAAAGCAGCGGATAACGTTGCAAAACATGTTTCAGATGTAGCATCAATTGCTCAAGAAGTCAGTTCCCAGGTAATGAATCTTGCTGATTCTTCTATGGAAATATCTTCAAATATTGAAGAAAGCGGTAAAGCAGCTTATGATATATCTACAAATTTAAACAGTGTAGCAGTTGCTGCTGAAGAAATGTCTGGTTCAGTAAACACAGTTGCAACAGCTATTGAAGAAATGTATTCTTCTTTGAATGAAGTTGCAAGAAGTGCAGGAAGAGGGGCTAATGTAACTCAAGAAGCTTCATCAAAAGCAGATCAGACATCAAATATGATGAATGTTCTTGGAAACGCTGCAAAAGAAATTGGCGATGTCGTTAATTTAATTAAAGATATTGCAGCACAAACAAATTTACTTGCATTGAACGCTACTATTGAAGCTGCTGGTGCTGGAGAAGCAGGAAAAGGATTTGCTGTTGTTGCAAATGAAGTAAAAGAACTTGCTCGTCAAACTGCCGGTGCTACAGAAGATATTAGAGAAAAAGTAAGCAGTATGCAGGCAAATACTGTCGCTGCTATAAAAGCAATTGATATTATTGTTAATGTTATTTCTGAAATCAATACTATAATGTCAACAATTGCATCTGCTGTTGAACAGCAGACTGCAACAACTAATGAAATTGCAAAAAGCGTTACAGAAGCTGCTAATGCTGCTCAAAATGTATCAAAAAATGTTAGTGAAGCAGCTCAACTGGCTAAAGATACAGCAGATAATGTTCAATCTCTTATCCAATCTGAATTAAGCGTTTCAAAAGATATAAATAATGTTGCTAAAAGAGTTGAAGAAATCGCTGTTCAAGGACTTGAAGCTGTAAGATATACTGATAATGCATTAGTTAATGTTAAAGGTGTCAATAGTGCTATTAAAGATATTGGTCAGTTTTCTTCAAATACAAAAAATGCTATTAATGATCTTGACTCTCTTGCTGAAAAATTAAAAAAAACATTATCTGTTTTTCATATTTAGTGTCTGAACGAAAAAGGAATTTTTCGTCAAGAACAAGGAAGACAAAAAAAATAACCGGATGAATATATTTGATATTTTGAGGATTATTTTTTTTGTCTGACGCAGTTATTGGCGAAAAAAGCCTTTTTCGTTCAGACACTATTTAATTTTCTTGGATGATAAACTATAATCATATTATAATTATCCAACATTGATTTTTCCTATTATCTATTTGTTAGTCTGTGCTTGTCAGTGTCAGTACGAAAAACCAAAGTTGGACGATAATATATAAAATTAATAAAAATAGAAAACTATGAACAAAAGATAATAAAATAATGAAAAGGGCGTATCCAATGGATGCGGGTCAATACTGTCAAATTATGAATTGGAGTCCCAAATCTTTAGATTTGGGAGTGAAATTATAACAAGAAAATATGTGTCTTTATAATAAGTTGTATTCTACACGCCCAAATCTAAAGATTTGGGACTCCAAACTGTTTATTCAAAAGAAAAGTCTACCCATCCATTGGATACGCCCTAATGAAACATGAAAGTCGTATTTTTAAAATAATTTATTTTAAAAGTATTATAAAGATTTTCATATATAATTATTAATAAGAATAATAATAATATTCTAATATTTATAGTAAAAAAATGGCTGGTATTACAGAAGAAAGTTTAATTACAGAATTTGTTGCAGAAAGCAGAGATCATATTGAATCTCTGGAACCTGATCTTTTACTTATGGAATCAGAGGGTGAAAATATTTCATCTGATGTTGTTAATCGAGCCTTCAGGGCTATACACAGTATAAAAGGGTCTTCAAGTGTTTTAGGTTTTGATTCTTTAATGAAATTGACTCATGTTATGGAAAACATCTTGATGAAAATCAGAAATAAAACAATGATCCCTGATTCTGATAAAATTGATGCCTTACTTCAAAGTGCTGATAAAGTCAGTTTAATGATTGATGATGTTCATAATAGTCATAATGTTCCATTTGATGAAGAAATAAAAAGATTAAATGCAATATTAGATGGAAAAAAAATATCTGAAGAACAAAAAACTTCTAAACAAGATATAATTCAATCAAAAAAAATTCAAGTTGATTCAGATCAAACTGAATCTTTCGAAGATAAACAAGATAAAGATGATGAGAATATAGATTATAAAGAATTAGAAATAAATGATATTGATGAAGAAGATGAACAAGATATTGAACAGGATGATTATGAAAATGAAGATGATGAGCTGGTTATTGAAACTGAGTTTGAAACTATAGATACTGAAACAACAAAAGAGCCGCCAGTTTTCGATGATTCAGATTTTAAAGACACCGGTGAAGATCAAGATAAATCAATTAAAGAATATATAAATCTTTCTGCCAGCTCAGTAGATCAAATTGATTTTGAAGTTGAAGTAAGCCAGATTAAAGAAGCATTAATTTCAGGATTATATATACATATTATTTGGGTTTATTTAAAAAATGATCTTGAAGATAAAGCCCGACAAGCTGATGAACTTTTTAATGACTTAATTTCCTTTGGTAATTGTCTATTAACTGATTATGATAGTATAAAAGATATAGATAATACAGGTATATTTCATATTTTAATATCTTCAATTCTAGATCATCATAATCTAGAAATCGGCTTAGATATTCCTACAAATCAAATATATACTTTTGATAATGATGAAATATATGATTTTATTTCAAATGATGAAAACATTATAAAAAAATCTATTTCTTGTGAAAAAATTCAAGAAAAGGAAGACAATAAGAAAAAAATTCAAGCAGATTCAAAGCAAGTTGATACAAAAAAAGAAGAACCAATTAAAGAACAAAAAAAAGAAAAAGATACAAAACCTGTTAAACAAAAAAAATCTGCAAAAGCTGGATTTAAAATAATTCTTGAGGCAAGTGGTTTAGATAATGTTCAATTTAATATTGAAAAAGAAAAAATTGAAAAGGCAGTATCTAATAATCAATATATATATACTATTTGGATTTATAAATCTTCAGATATTGAAAATAAAGACATGACTACTGATGAGTTTATAAATGATTTAATATCATTTGGAGATTGTCTTTATAATGATTTTAACACTATAAAAAATGAAGGAGATAATACACTATACCATATTTTGTTATCTACTATTATGGAATCTGAATTTTTGTGCAGTGCTTTAGATATTAATACAAATCAAATAAAAGCCTTTGATAAATCATATATTTCTAATTTATTATCTGAAGAGAAAATCCGGCAAAAAAGAAAACAAGAACAATTAGAAAAAACTCAAGTAAATAAAGATCAAAAGGATGAAAAAACTGAAGATCAAGATCATATTAACAAAGAATCGAAAAACAAGAAAAGTTTACCAAAAGAAGTTGAAAAATCTATAAAAAAAATAAGTAAAAGTGAAATTCAAAAAGATTCAAAATCAAAAGAAAATAAGAGTTTAGAAATCAAAAAGGAAAAAGTATTAGAAAAATCAGAATCTTCACATTCAAAATCTTTACAAAAAGTTCATTCATCGCAAATTTCTTCATCATCACAAACTTCATCATTACAAACTTCTTCATCAGCATCAGCACAAACTTCTTCATCAGCACAAACTTCTTCATCAGCACAATCATCGTCATCTCAACTATCTCAAACATTAGCTAAACTAGGAAAAACACATATAACTGAAACAATAAGAGTAAATGTTGACCTTATTGACAGACTTATGAATCTTGCAGGAGAACTTGTTTTAGGGAGGAATCAACTTCGGCAGGAAATTGAGGAAAATGTTTCTGATAATCCCAGACTAATATCAATTATGCAGAATGTTAATATTGTAACAAGTGAAATACAAGAAAATATTATGAGAATGAGGATGCAGCCTGTTAGTACAGTATTTAATAAATTTCCAAGAGTTGTAAGAGATATTGCAAAGCATTTATTTAAAAAGGCTGAAATTGTAATTGATGGGGGGGAAGTTGAACTTGATAAATCAATATTAGAAAATCTATCAGATCCTTTAACCCATCTTATAAGAAATAGTCTGGATCATGGAATAGAACCGCCAGAGGTACGTATTAAAAGAAAAAAACCTGATTCAGGAACAATTTATTTAAAAGCATTTCATGAAGGAAGTCAGGTTAATATTACAATTAATGATGATGGAAGGGGAATTGATGAAGAAGCTATAATTGACAAAGCTTTAAAAAGCAATCTTATTACACAAGATCAAGTATCTAGAATGAATCATAAACAAAAGATAAATATGATTTTTATGCCGGGTTTTTCTACAGCTCAAACAGTTACAGATATATCCGGCAGAGGCGTTGGAATGGATGTTGTTAAAACAAATATCGAAAAATTAGGTGGTTATGTTGATATTGAAAGTGAGTTAGGACAGGGAACAAATGTACATATTCGACTGCCTCTAACACTTAGTATTATTCCATCTCTAATTGTCGGTTCATGTGGACATATTTTTGCAATTCCTCAAATCAATGTTCAGGAATTAGTTAGTATTAAAGGAGTTGATGCATCAAAAAGAGTTGAAAAAGTTGGCGATGCAACTGTTTTAAGACTTCGTGAAAAACTTCTTCCTTTAATATGGCTTTCAGACGTTTTAAATCTAAAGGATTATAAAAAATCATATAATAATGAACTAATAAATACTAATCAAAATATTAAAAATTCAGAAAATAAAGAGCTATTAAATAAAAATAAAAATATAATGCTTGATTTTTATCATAAGATTCAAAGAGATATGAATATTGTTGTTTTAAGAGTTGGAACAAATAGCTTTGGACTTTCTGTTAATGAACTATATGACAATGAAGAAATTGTTGTAAAACCTCTTTCAAGACATATTAAAGATTGCAAGTGCTTTTCAGGATCAACAATAATGGGTGATGGCCGTGTTGCAATGATACTTGATACTGCTGGAATTGCAGACTTTGCTTTTCTAAGATTTGCTGAAATCAGTGCTGAAGAGCGAAGAAGACGCGAACAAAATGCACTTGATCAAAATACTGCTATTAATCATAAACCAATATTGTTATTTACCAATTCATTAGATGAATATTTTGCCCTCTCACTTTCCAGTATTTCAAGGCTTGAAATGATTAGTAGAAAAAGCATTAAACTTGTTGGACAAAGAGAATTTATTAATTATAATGGAAAAGGCCTTCCAATCATCAGATTAGAAAACTATCTCGCTGTTAATCCACTACCAGATCAAGATGAACTCTATCTTATAATACCAAAAACTAATGGCCCTATGGCTGGAATTATGGTTTCTCGTATTATTAATATTCTTGATATTGCAGAAGAAGTATCTAAAGATGCATATACACCTAAAGGCTTTTTAGGCTCGGGATTTATTGAAGGTTATCTAACCTTTTTTCTCGATCCTGATGAATTATTAAGCTTTTTAGAAGAACATAATTTTTAAGGTTGTTGGAAAAAAAAAGAATTTTTTTCCGCATGTCCTTTCTAAAAAAAACATAATCTAACTTTGATTTTTCTAATAATATTAATTATGTATCTCTAATAGACAGGTGTCAATAAAGTATAATTAGCATTGGACAAAAATAGAACAATGAAAAAACAAAATTAATACTTAAAAGGTTTCTATTATGAGCTTTATTCAATTTGTTACATTTAGAATAGATGAACATCTTTTTGGAATTGATGTATTAAAGGTTAGAGAAATAAACAGGGTATTAGAAATAACGCCAGTACAACATTCTCCTGATCATGTTCGAGGATTGGTGAATTTAAGAGGACAAATAGTAACAGTTTTTGATATGGGAATAAGACTGGGACTTGGTCTCAGAAAAATTTCAGAAGACAGTCATAATATAGTCCTTAAAAGTGAACCTGTGGGGCTTCTTGTTGATTCAATTGGTGATGTGGTTCAAACAGAAGATGAAAGGGTAGAGCCTCCGCCAGCAAACGTTAGCGGCATTGAAGGTGATTTTATGGCAGGCGTTGTGAGATTAAAAAATGACATTATTCTAATTTTATCTATTGAAAAAATTTTAGATTACAAGCCAGTCTCAAAAAAAATTAAAAGATAAACCCTTTAAAATAATGGGTAATTCATAAAAGGTAGTGATTTTAATAAATTTATAATAAATGTGGTGATTCAAATTTTTAGATATCAAAAGACTTTACTTACAAGCTAAGGTTAAAGCCTAATGCTGTTGATTTAATAGTGGACAGTGGACGCAGTGGACGCAGTGGACAAAGTGGACAAATTGGACAAAGTGGACAAAGTGGACGAAGTAGAAAGTATAATATATTTTTCTTTGTCCACTGCGTCCACTGTCCACTTTGTCCACTTTGTCCACTGCGTCCACTGCGTCCACTTTGTCCACTTAAAAAAAGCTTAAGTCAATAGCATTGGCCAAGCCCCCCCAATACTGTTGAATATCAAATAGTGAAAAAAAATATGCAACTTTTTAATTTTTTAAACAATTTTTACCAAAATTTTAAATTTAGTGTAAAAAAATGAATATAACAAAAAAAGAATTTCAAATGCTTCGCGGTCTTATTGAACAGCAAACTGGAATACTGTTAGATGATACAAAGACATATTTAATAGAAAACAGACTTTCCAAACTTGCTGTTGAAGCAAATTGTAAAAGCTTTGGAGAATTGTATATCAAATTAAATAATGATCCAAGAGCTTTTGAAATAAAAGAAAAAATGGTAGAGGCAATTACTACTAATGAAACTCTTTGGTTTCGTGATAAATACCCTTTTTGTGCCCTTACAAATATTATTTTACCTGAATTATTGGAAAAAAAACAAAAAGGACTAATTTCTGATATTAAAATATGGTCAGCTGGATGTTCATCAGGTCAGGAACCATATTCAATTGCAATTACAGTTTTTGATTTTTTAAAAAATAATAGAAATATCGAATCAAAAAATAATTTTATCTCTATACTTGCAACAGATATATCTGAGTCAAACCTTAATAATGCAATAAATGGTGAATATGACGAGATTGCAGTTCAAAGAGGCCTTTTGCCAGAACAATTATCAAAATATTTTATAAAAAAAAATAGAAAATGGAAAATTGATGAAAATTTAAAAAAATTGATTTCATTTAAAAAATTTAATCTTAAAGAAAGTTCACTTAGACTTGGATGCTTTGATATTATATTTTTAAGAAATGTTATGATTTATTTTTCTGTTCCTTTTAAAATTAACTTATTGAAAAAAGTATCAAAATTACTTTCAAAAAATGGATATCTAATTCTTGGTACAGGTGAAACTGTTCAAGGCTTAAGTGATGATTTTGAAATTATAAAATACCAGGGTGGTATTATATATCGTCTGAAATAATTACTTATTAAAAAGCAATATCCCCATTCCAGACTTTATAAATGGAAAATTTTCATTAATACTATTAGAATCTGATTCAAAAAGGAATTTTGAATCAGATAATTGATCACTGGTTCCTTCATAATCGATTTTTAGAGGATATGATAAGTTCTTTCCTCCTCTAAAATAATAAGATTCTTCATAATAATGGTATTTTTCAATTTTTAAATTTAAATCAAATTCAATTTCGTGACCATCTGAAGTTGATATTACACCAGAAGCATTAAAATTTACTTCTTCATATTCATAATATTTTTTTGAATAATAATATTCATACTGACTTTCATCTTTATTATCTTGAATATTTTTATTTTGTTCTTCAAATTCCTTATCAATATCAATAGTATTAGTTACATTTATTTCTTTTCCAAAAATTGCCTTAAGAATCTTTGCTGTAACGTATGTTTTTTCATCAATTGCTTTATTGGTCTCATTTTCATATTCCTGTTTTGCTTCTTTTATTTTATCTTGTACATCTTTGAGCAAATTTTTTGCATTATCAGATAAGCTTATTTTGTCAGATTTATTGTTCTGTAAAGATAATGATTGATTTTTTCCAATAAAACCATATTGTTGTTGTTCAAACAAATTAAAACTCATATAATTTTTATAAGTTTTATTATAAAAATTTGCATTTGATTCTAATTTCATAGCAAGTTTCCTTAATAATAGAATTAAATTTGTTTATTGATTTATGGTTCTTTTCGGATTATTATTAATAAATCTTAAATAGAATAAATCTGATTCTAATGATCTAAAAAATATTATTTATCTTGCAGAGTTGTTTTTTTTCTTATAAATTATTTTATATTGACATTAATTATTGAGTTTTCTTTTCATTGTTTAAATAATAACAAAGAAAGTATTATGAAAAAAAAAATAAATGAAGTTACTATTCTTAATCCTCAAGGAAATATCTATATTATTTCAGACTCTCATATTGATAATAACAAAAAATCATGTGATTCATTTAATAATATGTTAAAAAGTTTAGAATCTCCTAATACAATAGTTATCCTTGGAGATCTTTTTAAAATATGGCTTGCTTTACCAAAATTTTGGTCGAGGTACAACTTTTATATACTTGATATTTTAAAGGAAATTCAAAATAATAATACTAATATTATTTTTGCTGCTGGTAATCGTGAATTACTTTTACCAAGAGAATATTGCGCATCTTTAAAACAAGACTTTCCATTTAACTTTATATTTCATGATATATTTTATCTTAACTGGGGCAAAAAAAGATATGGTTTCATTCATGGAGATACAATAAATTTTAATGATAAAAATTATCTTCGATGGAAATCATTTTCACATAGTTTTTTAATAGAGTCAATTTTTCGTTTTACTCCAGAAATTATAGCAAGGTGGATAGCTAAAAAAGGTGAAAACTTAATGTCAACTACAAATAAAAAATTTAAAATATCTTTTCCAGAAAAGGAAGTTAAATTATTTGCAAAAAAAGTTCTAAATAATGTGGACTGTTTTTTTGTAGGTCATTTCCATATTGATAAAAAAATAGCAATTGACCAATGCTCAGGTATATTGAGAATAGTACCTGATTGGTTAACAAAAAAGACTATCTTAAGAATTGATTCAAAGGGTATTATTAAAACAATTAAATTTTAGATAAGAGGATCAATTATGAAAAAGACCATTTTTATAACTGGAATGTCGGGCTATTTAGGATCCTGCCTTTGTAGAGAATTAGATAGAACAAATTGGTGTGAAAGGTTTTTTGGAATTGATATTAAATTCCCATTAGAAAAATATGATAAAGGCACTTTTAAAAAAGTTGATATTAATGATAAAAGTATTCTTGACTGGGTAAAAGAAATTAAGCCTGATGCAATTGTTCACCTGGCTTTTATAGTTAATCCAATTTATGATGAAAATATCCAGTCGAATGTTAATATTTCAGGAACAAAAAATGTTTTAAATATTGCAAAAGAGGCAAAAATAAACCAGATTTTGGTTGCCAGTTCTGGTACAGCCTATGGTGCATGGCCAGATAATCCAGTTAGTTTAAAAGAAACAGACCCTATAAGAAAACATAAAAGTTTTAAGTATGCTCATGATAAAGCAGATCAGGAAGATTTATGTAAAATTTTTTCCAAAGAATGTTCAGATATTAATTTAAGTATTATCAGGCCCTGTGTTGTTTATGGAAGCCGAGTTGATAATTACCTTTCAGGTCTGTTGACAATGCCGGTTTCTGTTGCACTTAAAAACTATAATCCTCCTGTTCAGTTTGTTCATGAAGATGATGTTATTCGATCAATTTTAACAATAATTGAAAATAATGCAACAGGCCCGTTTAATATTGCACCTTCTGACACAGTAACAATTCATGATGCAATAAAAATTGCTAATAAACCATCCATATTATTACCTGATTATATACTTAAGCCCATGATGTCATTTACATGGCGTTTAAAAATTCCATTTTATAAAATACCGCCAGGATTTATCGATTATATAAAATACCCTTGGGTATTAGACAGCTCGCGTATCCAAAATGAACTAAACTTTACATTTAAATATTCATCAAAAGAAACACTCGATGTATTGCTTCGTTCAAAAAATATAATATAGTTTCCAAAATTTCTTATTAGCTGAAGCTGTAAAAAAAATGGCCATTTTTTTCTACTGCAAATCAATTTGCTTCAAGATATTATCGTCAAACTTTGGTTTTTCGGACTGACACAGACAATCACAGACTTACACTTAAGATAATTGGAAAAACCAAAGCTGGACGATGATAATATTCAACCATATGATAAGAATGAAAGTTCAAGTATGTCCTTTCGATTAGCATGGTTATTTTTTTATTTTTTGCCTATTGTACAAAATCCAGCTTGCTAATGCTCGCGGCTCTAATTCGTCAATATATGATTGTTAACAGATCAGCGCTCGTTAGCAAGCGGTTTGTTAATAATGCCAAAAATATAGATATCAAGGCATGCTTGCCGAAAGGACACGTTAAAGCTATTTTAATATTTTATACCATAGCTTTTCATAATTTGATCATATGTTCCATTTTCTTTAATAATTTTTAAACCTTTATTAAAAGCTTCTATATATTTTTTGTGGTTTGGATTTGCCAGACCACTTGTAATATACATATACTTTTTAGATAAAGAATTTTCTGTAAAAGAAATTTTTTCCAAAAGCTGAGAATCCTTTTGCGCAATAATAACCCGTGCAACAATTTCATCTTCAAGTGTAAGATTAATCCTTCCAGCAATTAGTTTATTTACATTAATAAGGAGATTACTTACTTCCTGTTTTTTAAAATTAGTTGCATTAGTAAATTCATCACCATAACCATAACCTCTTATAATTCCGACATTTTTTCCTGTTAAACTTTTCATGCCATTATATTCAAAATTATCATTTTTAAGCTTGATAAACTTGACTTCATTGACTGTATAATGGTCACTGTACATTAAAAAAGCTTTTCTTTCTTCAGTCATCCAGGTATTGACAATAATATCAATTTTCCCTGCTTTCAAATCTTTCATTGCTCGCGCCCAAGGCTGATAATCATGTTTAACATCATAACCTTGCGTATTATATGCCGCTCTTGCAACTTCTAAAGATAAACCTTCTTTTGGATTTTGAGGATCTATAAATGGCGGCCATGGATCTGATGCAGATTTTAAAACTTTATACTCAGCTGCATCTAAATGAGGACAAAAAACCAAAATAAAAATCATAAAAAATACTAACCTTCTAATTACTTTCATCTTTCTCTCCTTAATAATGAAATTGTTAATAATAATTTAAAAGAACAAGATAACAAACTAAAATAACGAAAAATTATAAAATACAAAAACCCTTTTTAATACAAAATAGAAAATATAAGATTCTTTTGTCCAGTTTGGCTGAAAAAAATTGTATCTTTAATGAAGAAAGTTATTTAATAAAAATTTATTAAATAAAATATTGAAATATTAATTTATTATTTATATAAATCTAAATATTTTTTACATAACACTAAATAATAATTGTATCTTTAATGTAAGAATAAATTAGAGTCAAGAATTACTAATATTTGTTATCAATAACATACTATAAATTGAGCCTGAATTCAGTATGCCCAAATGTAATTAGCAATAAAAATAACATATTAGTCAGCATATGATATTACAACTTTTTAAAAAAATATTTATTTTATTTTTAATATTTTTTTTTAAGTTGTATTCAGGTTGAATAAAACATTGATGAAATAACATGAATGATAAAGATACAGATTTAGGGAAAAAAAAATTTGGAAAATATAATTAATTGGATATTATAAGATTAATTGTGGCATTTAGGTTGGTTCAGGTTGGTTTGGCGTAAATGAATTACAACAAAACAAGTGGTTAGCTTAAATAATAAATTGTATAACTAAAAATGCCCATTATTTTCAAGTTCTTGATAATTTTTATTTACATTTTTTGAAATAATATTTCTTACCATATTTGCAAAATCTTCAATTGATAAATCTGCAAAATTTTCATAAGGTATTTCAGGCAGTACTTCTGCAATAATTGGATGTTTTCCATGAAAATTTAGACTATACTTAGGCAGGGCTTCTCTTGTACCTGATATTGCAACTGGTAATATTGGTATTTTATTTTCTTGTGCAAGATGAAAAGCACCATTTTTAAACTGTTTAAGTTCTCTTGTCCTTGACCTTGTTCCTTCGGGAAATATATATACTGAACTACCTTTTTTAATAGCTTTATTACAATCATCAAACATTTTTATTATACTATTTCTATCTCCTCTAACTAATGAAATATATCTGTTTAATCTCATATTCCATCCAATAAAAGGTATTTTAAATATTTCTTCTTTTGATACCCATTTAAAATGAAAAAATATTCTAAAAGCAACTAATATATCGAGTAAAGACTGATGATTTGAAACAACAACATATGTCTTTTTTTTAATATTATTTTTACCTCTTATTGTAACAGACCACGCAGGCATAAGCCATATATATAATGATGCCCAAAAGCAGGAATAAAAATGGAGTATAAATAATCTTTTGTCAAAAAAGACACTAATTATCCATATCAACAATGCTATTAAAAATAAAAAAGCACTACTAATTGCAATAAAAGACAGATAAATATAAGATATTATTCTATTTAACATTATCAAATCCTCTTAGGTTCATAAATTTGAGCAAATTTCTTTTAAATAACTAAATATTAAATTATAAGAATTATTTAGGCCATTACTAAATTTGCATTTTTTATTTTTAAAATGCCAGCTATTTTCTTTTATCTCATCAGATACAACTAAAATTGAAGCAATTTCAACATTTCTATATTCTGCTACATTAAAGAGAGCGCTTGTCTCCATATCAACAGCAATAGCACCCTTTGTTTTATAATAGGTTACCTTCTCTTTAGTTTCTCTATATAAAGCATCTGTTGTCCAAATATTACCTGTTTGAAAATTTGCTGATTGTTTATTCATCAGTTGTTTTAATTTATTTAGATTTGACATTTTAGGAGTAAAAATTTTTTTTGTATCATTATAGCTAGGCGATGTTCCCTCATCAGATATTGCTGAATCAGGTAAAACAATATCACCGATTTTAAGATTATCTGATATTGATCCGCACCATCCTAAAAATAAAAATTTCTTAGCACCGGATACTATTAAATTTTCTAATAATATCACAGCATAAGGAGATCCAATTACTGGACCTGTAATTGAAAATGACAAATTATTTATTTGTCCAAAATATATTTTACTATGAAAAAATTTTTTTGCTTTATCAGTCTTTATTTCTAATTTTTTGCATAAAGGCAAAATATCTGAATTAATACTGACTATTATAGAACAGTACCCGGGATCAGGTGAATATTCTGTTTTTAATGGGTTAACAATAGATATATTTTCCTCTGTTTCTTTTAACATATGCTTATCTAATATTAATTATCATCATATCTTTCATCATCAGCTGGAATTCTTTTATCTTTTTTAGATTTAAGAAACTCCTTTTTCCACTCTTCTTTTAATTTTTCAAGCTCTTCTCCAATAATTTCAATTTTTGTATCACAAGTCATTGATTTTTCTATTGTTATCGGCTCTAATATTTTATCATTATTTGAATTGGTTGTTTGAGCAATATTTTTATCTGAAAAAAAAGTGCAGCTTGATTGAAAAATAATCAATAATAAAATAATTAAATATTTTTTGCTATTGTTTTTTAGGCTTAGAATGTTATATGTTTTATTCCTGATCAACAATAATTTATTTAAGAAAATCATTTACTACCTTCCTTTAAATTTGATTAACAAATATTGAATTTTTTAAATTCCTATTATTAAACCATGTAAATAAGAATTAAATATTTTATAATATGGAAATATTTATCATTTAAATCTTTTCTTGTCAAATGAGAATATCGGTGATAAAACTATGAAAGTTATATAAAAATTATTAGATTACTTAATTATTTTTTTGTTACAATTAAAAGGATAAATATACAAATGCGCTTACACATTATAAAAAAAATTATTTTTCTAATATTTATTCTAAATGTAACACAGGTATCTTCAAATACCGACGATTTTGTAAGTATTATTTTTAAAGATCAGGAAATTAGTATTAAGGCTGAAAAAGCAAAATTATCCAATATATTAACAAAAATAAAAGAAGAATTTCATATAAAAATATTCGGGCTTAAATTTCAAAAAGACGATGAACTTACATTTAATTTAAAAGGAAAATCAGAATCTGATATTATTAAAAGAATTCTAAAATATATTGGTGAGGACAATTATATATTTGAATTTAATGATGATAATCTTGATCGAGTCTATATTTTTTCCAAAAATCGTAATAAAGGTTCTTATATCAGCAATGGTAATGAACAATCACAAAATAGCAATTCAAAGCGAGTTTCTGCTGTTCGCGTACAAAGTGTTGTCCCTTCGTCACAAGCTGATACAATTAGCCTTCAAAAAGGGGATTATATAGTTGCCTACGATGGTATTGATATCAAATCAGCTCAACAGCTTGTTAAAGAAGTAAAAAAACGATCTGAAAGTGATAGAGTAGAACTTGTAATAATTCGTAATAAATCCTCAAGAAGTTATATTATTAATGGTGGACTTATTGGAGTTCATATTATTACAACTATGGTTAATGAAAGTGAATTAGGATCTTATTAGATTTATATTATTCAATAACACTCATTAATTCTACTTTGGCAAATTAAAAGATAACGTATTGATTTAATTTAAAATATATAAAAACCAACAAAACTTATATTTGATGTAATTTCAAGCAGTTAAATTTCAGTCTG
>Ga0272440_1001604_pt1 | contig 18368 bp, 12 predicted proteins | sample SSMMMBAug17_FD_192440 | JGI IMG/M metagenome (GOLD analysis project Ga0272440, IMG submission 192440) | Marine sediment archaeal communities from Little Sippewissett salt marsh, Falmouth, MA, United States - SSM-MMB-Aug17 | ecosystem: Environmental > Aquatic > Marine > Wetlands > Sediment ...
GGTTTTCAACACTGGCTGATGCCTATGTCAACAAGGATGCCGATGCTGTGTTGCTGCTCTTATTCGATGCGCTTCAACCCGCACGTGTCAGGCATAAAGCTGCCGACATGATTGGCGAAATTGGCCGAACCCAGGACATTGAAAGCCTTGAAAGCAATAAATATGGTAACAAATTGATTGATGATCAGGTAAAAGCATCAATTAAAAAAATTCATCAACGCCTGTTCACGAGAGAATGTCCCTTCTGCGCAGAAATAATCAAAGAAAGGGCAAAAGTTTGTAAGCATTGCGGAAAAGAGGTGGCTGGACTTTAATTCGCAGGTTTTTATTAACACTTATGGGTCAGTTGGAAAGACTGGCCCTGAAATCTATATATCAATCATACACAGCATCCCTTTCTTTTAGATGGAAATCTTCCATAAACGAGGATGATTAAATGCTTATCGCGTGTTTTGTTAATATATTACCAACTATTGTCTTTTCAGAAAAAAATGCCTGAAAAAACAACAGTTGAATGGTAATATATCGATTATTCCATTATTTACCCTTGTTGCGTTGATGCCGGGTACGGGCCAATAATTTTCGATGTTTGTGCTTACGCATTTTTTTTCTGCGCTTTTTGATCACTGATCCCATTAATTTATCACCTCCTAAAAATAAATTCGTTATTATATCATTGCACATAAAAATTGCAAACATTTTTTATAAGGAAATCTTGAAAAATTAGTTCCTCATTTATTGGAGTCCCCATTTTTTAGATTTGGGAGGAAAAACGTATGACGTCCAAATCTAAAAAATTGGGTCTCCGGCTAAAAAGGGGAACTACTTTTCAGAGCATTCCTGATTCATTTCAAAGAAAAATTCGGTTGCTTTAAAACGGTTTGTTTGTTAGGAAAAGAACGTCATATAAAAAGGAGGCCAAAATGTTTAAATGCATTGACAATGAGTATAAAAACTATCTTTCAGCATTGATTCATGGAGAAAGACGTAACTGCCATAACATTGTTGATCGCATCAAGAATAATGTCGCCACGATATCAGATCTTTACACGCAATTATTTCAGAAAAGCTTATACGAAGTCGGCCAATTATGGGAATTCAATAAAATATCAGTTGCAGTTGAGCATGTGGCAACTGCCATTACAGAATCATTAATGAACAATGTCTATGCTGATATTGAACAATTAAGTAATACCGGCCTGCGTGTCATAATTGCAAGTGCCCCAAATGAATACCATCAAATTGGGGCAAAGATGGTGGCAGATATTTTTGAACTGAATGGCTGGGACACCTGGTACCTGGGTGCAAATACGCCAACATCGGAATTAATCCGGATTGCAAATGATATTCAACCGCATGTCATCGGTTTGTCTCTCAGTGTTTATTTCCATTTGTCTGATTTAGCCACCATGATTCATACAATCAATAAAAATCTTCCAGAAAGTCCTGTCATTATTGGTGGACAATCATTTAAACACGGCAATGGCACAGACTTTGCTAAGCAATTTTTAGACGTTTCCTATATTGATTCACTTGACAGCCTGGAACAATTTATTAAAAACTTTAACATGAATGGAAAATTATCATGAATATAAATCAATTAATCGATATCGCCCCGGATTTATCCCATATTTCTCATACTCATATTACTGAACTGGCAGAAAAAATGGATAAACTGGTTGCTGAAATGAATGAAACGATGTGCAAAAGATCAGATATTCTGACATTGGTGGGTGAGGATAATATCCAAATGATGAAAGACAACCATGCCAATCATTTGCGATTTGTCCATTCTCTTCTGGAGCAATACAACAAGCAAGTGCTTGTTGATACTGTTGCATGGGTGTATCGCTCATATCGGTCTCGCGGTTTTCATGTCAACTACTGGGCGGCTCAAATTAATACGTGGATTGATCTGATGAAACGGCATTTGTCTGAAGATACCTTTGAATCCATTTTTCCATTGTATAAATGGTTCAGTATTTCAGTCCCGCATTTTTCCAATATGTCGGACGATGATCTCAAAAATGCTGAACTAAATTTGCACAAAGCAACAACTGAACATGGTCTATAAAAATATCGATCAACTATTTTCTTTTTTGAAAAATAGCACAGGGATGTATGTCGGACTGTTTGATTTAGATGGGAATCTTCTTTACACAAATAAAGGACTTCGAGAAATCTTCGGCGATAAGGATGGCAATCCGTGCGAAAAATTATCAAACCCATCATTTCAGGATTTGTTGGCTTTACCGGTTCAAAAAGAAGCGGCCTTTAATGGAATGATCACCATAGGAAAAAAACCGCCATTTCAATCTTTTCGTGGCCAGGTGTATCGGTTCCCAGATCAGATACTCCTTTTGGGTGATATTGATGGTAAAGAACTGGTGTTGCTCAACAACGAAATGACAAGACTGAACCAGGAACTTAACAATACACAACGCGCGCTGGTTAAAGAAAGAAAACAATTAAAACAAACACTGGCGGAATTGAAAGAAACTCAGGCAATGCTCGTCCATTCAGAAAAAATGAATGCGTTGGGACGAATGGTTGCTGGCGTTGCACATGAAATTAACAATCCTGTTTCATTTATTGTCAGTAATATGCGCCACTTGAAATCAGCGTTTGATGATTTTGAACAGGCATTTAATGAATTAGCACAAGAACAAAAGGATGATGTCGATATATCCGCCATTCGAGAAAAATATGACCTTGATTTTTTGTCTGAAGATACTGTCGATATGATTCAGTCATGCAGCGATGGTTTGGAGCGGATAAAAAAAATTGTGGATAATTTGCGAAGTTTTTCTCGACTGGATGAAAATATTCAGAAATGCATACCATTAAAAGAATGTATTGATAGTGTTATGAATATTGCCAGAACTGAATTGGAGAGTACAAAGGTTGAGGTTTCATGTCAGTTTGATTGTGATCCTGTTATAAATTGCAAACCAGCTGAGTTAAATCAGGTTTTTATGAATATTCTCATGAACAGTATCTATGCGATGCCTGATGGAGGACAATTTCACATTCATGTCTCAGAAAAGGAACAATTTGTTCATTTATCATTTTCTGATACTGGCACTGGTTTGGATAAACAAATTCAGGACAAAATTTTTGATCCATTTTTTACAACCAAACCCGTTGGCCAGGGAACTGGTCTGGGATTATTTCTGTCAAGAAGAATTATTGTGGATGAACATCAGGGGACAATAGAAGCCAAATCTTCGGAATCTGGTGGAACAATCATCCAAATATGTTTACCCAAGAATGTATAAAATAAAAGAGTAGAAGGTATGATAAATCCAAATGATATAAACACATTGCTGGTGGTTGATGATGAAAAAGAAATACTAAAAGCAATTCGACGTCAGTTTCGTAAGAAATATCGGGTCATTGTCGCGGATAATGCCTCGTCAGCATTGCACACTTTGTCAAAAGAGGACGTCCAGGTCATTGTTTCTGATCAGCGGATGCCGGATATGACTGGTACTGAAATGTACGACAATATAAAAAATCGATATCCTGAGGCGGTTCGGATTCTTTTGACTGGTTATTCGGATATTCAGGCTGTCATTGATTCCATCAATAAAGGGGGGGTTTATCATTACCTTGTGAAACCCTGGAATCACGAAGAATTAAATTATGTGGTTGAAAAGGCCTTTGAACGATTCTGGCTAGTCAGAGGGAATCAACAGTTATTAAATGAATTGAAAGAAACCAATCAAAAGCTTGAAAAAGAGATTCATGAACGCAAAAAGATTGAACAGGCCCTGAAAAATCATCAAAACTTTTTGGAAGCCAAAGTTGAAAAACGAACAGCGCAGTTAACGCAAATGAATAAAGAGCTAACTGTTGCCCGAGATATGGCTGAAAAGGCCAATGAGAGCAAAAGTATTTTTCTGGCCAATATGAGCCATGATATCCGAACGCCCATGAATGGTATTATTGGTATGGTGGATATTCTGAAAGAAACCCCTCTGTCATATCATCAACTTAACTATCTCAATACAATCAGTGACAGTGCAGATACCCTGTTGGGCCTCATCAATGATATCCTGGATTTTTCTAAAATTGAAGCCAATCAGTTAGCTTTAGAAAATATTGAATTGGATCTATATAAGATTGTTCGTCAAACCATCATGCTTTTAACTTCAAAAGCAAAGAAAAAGCAAATTGATTTGTTATTCTCCTATGAATCTCAAACCCCTACAATTCTTATAGGTGATCCTGTTCGGATTAAACAAATTTTGTTTAACTTAATAGGCAATGCCATCAAGTTTACACATTCAGGCGCGATAAATGTGAACATCTCTGCTGTAAAATCACAAGATCCTGTTATTATTAAGATAATGGTCAAGGATACAGGTGTTGGCATTCCTGAGGAACATCTGAAAAACCTATTCAAACCATTTACACAGGCAGATCAATCCATCACTCGCAAATATGGTGGCACAGGCCTTGGGTTAAGCATTACCAAGCAATTGGTTGAGATGATGGGTGGAAGTATTCAGGTGCAAAGCAAATTACATGAGGGCTCTGTTTTTACTGCAATCATACATCTTAAAAGAGTAAAGCAACTGTCTGTTGAAGATAATGAACGTAAAAACTCTTTGAAATCAACGTGTACAGAATCAGATGATGAATTTGCAAGAAATTTTGTTAAAAAAAGACAACTTCGCGTATTAGTTGTCGAAGATACCCACGTGAATCAAAGAGTTCTCTCTGTCTTTCTAAAAAAATTGAGTTGTGTGACAGAAATTGCCAATGATGGTGCGGAAGCGATTTCAAAACTGAAACAATACAAATATGATCTTGTTCTTATGGATATCATGATGCCCAACTTAGATGGTTTCTCTGCCATAAAAATAATTCGTGATCCTGAATCTTCAGTACTGGATCACGATGTGCCAGTCATTGCGATGACAGCGAATGCCCTCAAAGAGGATCGCGAAAAGTGCATGAATGCCGGTATGAATGATTATATCTCTAAACCTGTTAAATTTAAAGCGTTGATAGAGATATTGTATAAAAATTTCTGTCAAAACAAATCTGATTCACAAAATGTTCAAACGAATTTGTCTGATGAAGTAAGTTCGTTGTCCAATGTTTCTTCATAAACCAATTCTTTGCGGATGTTGTTGGCGCGATTTTTTAACCGGCGAATTTCATCATAAACTTTTTGAATTAATTCATTACGACTGTCCTGTGTATACTGATCGGTTGGAATAGGCTTTCCAAAAAGGACAACTATAGGGCCTGCACCATGGTTGATCCATCCGGGGGGTAAGATTTCGTTTGTTCCGGCGATTGCTGCTGGAAAAATGGGAACTTTGGCTTTTATCGCCAGGTGAAATCCACCCTTTTTGAATTTTTGTAATTTTCCATCACGAGAGCGGGTCCCCTCAGGAAAAACATAAATACGTTTCCCATCTGCAATACTTTTCGCCGCTTTCTCCAGACTTTGGAATGCATTGGACCTGTTACTTCGATTAATATAGATATGTCCCATTGCCCAAAGACTTTGGCCAAAAATTGGAAAATAGAACAATGTATGCTTTACGAGAAAGTGAAGGGGACAATTCTTTGAAAGATATATAAAGGTTGGGGGGTCAAGATGACTTTCATGATTGGACATCAAAACACCGCCAGAAATATTTCCTGTTATATTTTCAATGCCTTCAGTATGAATTTTTGAAATCCCGGCAGCTTTCATCAAGCCATAAGACCAATATCTGGATATGGGCCACCAGAAACGGCCGGTTGTATCTCCAAGCAATGCCACAATCATTGCTGATGCTGCCGCTATGGTTGTACCGACAATACCATATAAATAGGTCAATATTGTTGTAATTATCCAGCGCATTATTGCATTATCCTTTTCATCAGTTCAATGATATCTGCCAGGCCAAATTGATTATCCCCATTTAAATCCATATGGGAGGAACAGGATTGACTGACAGATAAATCTGTTAAGGTTTGAATAATGGTTTGCTGACCATTGAGATCTATGCCTATCAGTTGATAGTTATAAAATATATTGCTAAAGACGTCATTGTCAATAAAACAATACGCTGCACCGAGAAATTCATTTCCCTTTGTCGGGATTATGTTTGCGGAAATGTTAATATAATTTCTGTATTTTGTTGATTTTCGAAAAATAAAAAATCCAGAAAGGTTGGTTTCGCAGTCAGTGGACCATGTCAGTTTAATGCTTCCTTTTTGTGGAATTCCCTCGAAACGAACGATGCTTTCATTCAAATCCTGATTGCGAGCTGTAAGATTAAGAAAACCATACTGCCCACCAAATCCTGATTTAAATTTGGGCGGTAATTCAGGATAAGTTAATCCTGATTCAGTTTCACGTGACAGGCTGTTCGTGTTGGAAAGCACATAAAGTTTATTTTCGCTCTTATCCCAGATTTTAAATGTTAATATATCGTTAACTTTTGCACCATCTTTTATTGGTGAGTGGCTGTCATCCCCAAATATATTCACAAGATAATACCCCGGGTATGTATCACCAATCCGACATGCACCAATTAAAAGTCCTTCATTGTTGGTGTCAGCGACAAAAACGCCCAATTCATCCTGATTACTTTCAAGTATTCCGCTTTCAAAGGAAACTTTGCCGACATATTGATGGTATCTATTTGTGATAGAAAAACCTGTGAAGTATGTGGTCTCTGCATATATATCAGATCGTGTGAATAGAAATAAATAAATTATAAAAAAAAATCTGATTGAAAGATTCATATTTGTTCTCATTTTCTAAGAATAATCACGTTTGCGCATGGCAATAACTGATATGACAATCAAAATGCTCATAAAGCATAAAATGCCAGCCTCATTATTTGCAGGTATGGAATGTTTAGAATGTTGCGTATCGGTCAAAAAGGCAATATGAAGATAACCATATTGTTCATGATGTGCGTTTTGGTAAACAATTGGCAACTCTGGTTGTGTTATGCCTGCACCCGATACAATAGAAAATTGGTTTTGCGAAATGGTTTGTTCCATATTGTACTGGCTGCTCCATACTTTGAATATTAATGGCTCACCTGCAATCGCGCCTTCTTTTTGTTGGGTATTCAGATCATCGCCAAAAATACTGATAAGATAGTAATTATCAACGGAATTTCCTATTATTGTCTTACCAACAATTAATTCTTCACCATTTTTATCAGTAACAAATACAGCAATTTCATCTATACCATTAACAGGATCATGGTTATTGATGGTCAGTTTTCCGGCAAAGTCAACCCATGTCATTGTTGTTGATATATCTGGAAAATGGGACGTCCCGGCAAAGGCAATAGATATTTTTAGCAGGGTGAATAGAATAAATGTTGTGCGTTTGATCATAAATTTTCCTGAGTTTTACAATCGTTCCAAAAGTTGTGAGACAGATTCAGCAAAATCTTGAATGGCATTCATATGATATTCTGAAGCCTTAGAGCTGCAAGCTTCATCCGCAAACTTTGGAACGATCAGTTTATGAACATCCACCGCTTGTCCAATTCCCATCTCGTTAATCATATACTGTTGAATTTGCTCTAAATCCTGAGCTACAGGATAAAGATTATCTGTTTTGATGCCCAATGGATGTTGTAATACTGATTCCAACATGGGTGCAGTCAGGCCCAATTGATTGCCTGGATCAAAGAAATGCACCCCAATATGGGCGGATGTTCGGGGTTTACTTTTGATAAACAGGCCGGAACGAACCAGCATATTGGTAAATTCCTGGACAGCTTCAGGAAAATTTTCCAAAAGTTGTCTCTGAATGGCAACAACACAACAGGGATGATAATCCCAAATCTCACTGGATAAATACATCAGTTCTGCACTGCCATCACTGATTGCCTTTGAACCCATCGGTTCGGCAACCATAAAGCCTGCAACGTCCTCATTGTGAACAATTAATTCGGGCATTTTGATTGGTGGAACAACTTCAAAAAAGACATCTGCATCAGACTTGTCTGTCAGGCCTGGATTTAATCCAATCTCTCTCATAAACATGAACGCCAGCATGTGATGTATAGATAATAAATGGGGAATATATAAGATTTTATTTCGGTATATGTCTCGAAGCTGTTCAGTGGATTCCTTAATTTTTTTCCGCACACAGATACTGCCATTTTTGTGGGCGTATAGAATGATATTAATGGGTACATTATGGGCAAACAAGTCCATTGCAATAGGGGCCAATACAAATGCAGCTTCAACATCACCCATTTCCAAAGAATGTTGGACAGCATTCCAACTCTCAGCACATTGTGTTTCTAACTCAAAAAATTTTGGGGTAATCTTGTTTGAATCAATCAAGTATTTGAGTACAGCCAGTGTTAGATGATCAGTAATTTGAATGTGGGCAACATTAATAATCAATTTTCCAGATTCAGTTACACGTGGTGCAAATGGTTTTTGAGGTGTATCAACAGAATCTTTTCCATATAAAACACGATCAATCACTGTTTTTAACTCTTTTGAACTGAAAGGTTTAATAAGATAGTCATTTGCACCGGCATGAATGGCTTTTTGGGTAGACAATTTCTCACCTTGAGCCGTTGCCATAATAAATGGAACTGATTTATAAATGTTTGTGGCGCGCACCCATTTGAGTAGTTCATATCCTGTTTTTTCAGGCATATTCCAATCGCTGATAATCAGATCAAACGGGCCATGGGCGGTCAATTTTTCGATAGCATCACTGCCATTTTCAGCTTCAATAATTTGTTCATAACCCAGTTCATGAAACATTGACACAGTCAATCTGCGAACAGTTCGCGCATCTTCAACAAATAAAATTTTTTTTTGTTTGTCCACAATTATTATCCTTTCTCAATGACAAAATAATCTTGTCCCAAATCGTTCATTTCCCAAAATGGATTTGTAAGGATTCAAAATCATTGTTCATCCGATAACCCTTGCCAACATTTACTTTATAAACAGAGAAAAATTGATTTTCAATATTTTCTTCAGAAAATCCAATGGCAGTCAGTGAGTGGCCATAAACTGCACCTGTATCAACATTTATTGCAATCATATCATCAATATCAGATTCAAACCGATACTGTTTTTGATATTCATTGTACGATGAAAAAAGTTCTTCATCCGGCTTTAACTTGAATTTCACAAAAGGAAGCTCCGAGGTCACATCATATCCATCAATTTTATGCCACATTTTATCCAGGCGCGGTGTCGGGATATGACCATGAACAAGAATGTAGTCATCATAGCGATCACTGGGGTTGGCCCGCTCCCAAAGGAGGGAATCTTCAATCCAGACATTATATTTGTTCAGCCATGCATGATACGCATCAAAGTTTTTCAGGGCCAGTTGTTCTGAAATAGAAAATTTTCTATTCAATATCCCATGAACAAAAGCAAATTTTTGAGAACCAATTGTTTCAATATGTGCGAGTTTTAAGTTTTGAAAAAAATCGACATATTTATTATCAAGGGATAGATCATCCGGCGACAGGTCTTCCTGATCATCTCTGAGATGTAGATCAGGGTTGAAAGAAACAGCGGTTCTTTGCCCGCCATTGCCGCGAAACCATACGTTGCCAAAATCCTGAAACAAATCAGATTGATTGATAAATTGGAGCATCAGGTCTTCATGATTTCCCATTAAAAAAACTTTTTCACAAGGTAAATCAATTAAATAATCAATTACCTGTTTTGATGATGGTCCATGATCTATGTAATCTCCTAAGAAAATAATTTTTTCGAGTTTAAAATCGGTTTGCTTATGAAACCAGAAAATTTTTGAAATCAATCTGGTCAAGGGATCAAGCATGCCATGAATGTCTCCAATTGCCCAAATCATAAAGCCTCCTTGTTTTAGTAGGAATTATTATTTATGATGTTCAGAAATTTATTGAAATTTATCCCAAAAAAATTCAGACAAGCTGGCCCTGTCCGGTTGTGTTCATACACTTGTGATCGTTCCTCAGTGCATGTCTGAACGTATTTCTTTAACATGTAAACTTGATTCATTAGTTTATTCTGTATTTTTGTTTTTGTCAAATTTCAATTCGGTTTGTGGGCAAGTTTTTTTATTCATAAGGTCAACATGAAAGATCCTGTCGGGTATATATCAGAAACTGAAAAATGATTTATTGCGGTTTATTTTTTTTGATGTTAATAGACCTAAATTATGGAGGATACGATGAAAAAAAAATTATTTTTTGTTATTCTCATCATATTTTTAACAACTGATATTCAGGCCCAATCAGTCATTCGATTCAGCAAGTCAGAATACACAGCTTATGAAGCGGATGATTATATTCATGTAAATTTAGAGATTCAACTAGAGGGAGACGACACGCCTGTTCATATTAATGTTGGCATGACATTATGTTCTGCCCAGTCAGATTATTCGGTGGCAGTCATGCCGATTACATGGAAATCCGGTGATCCTAATGTGAAATCACTACTTTTTCATATTGTTGATGATAAGGTGTTTGAAGAAACCAAAAGCTTTAAACTCATCTTATCAAATCCTTCAGACAATGCCATATTAGGAGAGCCTGCCATTGCGGCGCTTACCATTATTGATGATGAAACAGATACCTATTTTTATGTTTCGCCTTCTGGTGATGATTCAAACAATGGTTCATATGATTTCCCCTGGCAAACACTCGGAAAAGCTGCTGAATCCACAAAAGCTGGCGACACAGTATGGATTAAAGCCGGTATCTATAATGAAACATTCAGTCCTGGAAATTCAGGCCGAATAGATGCTTATATTACGTTTCAAAATATGGCATCTGAAACAGTTGTCATTGATGCAAATGGGCGTGATCATGGGATTATTCTCTGGAACAAATCATTTATTAGAATGTCGGGATTTGAGATAATTAATGCGAAGTCAGATGCTGTTTTTATTGGACATTCCAGTGACAGCACCGCTGAAAAAAATATTATTGAAAAAATGTCCATTCATGATTGTCTGGAAGGAACAGGTATTACTGTATTTGGAAATAACAACCATATTTTATTCAATACAATTTATGATTGTTACTATGGCATTTATGTTCATGGCAATCATCTGAACATTTCTAATAATGATATCTCTAATTGTACAAAGTCTGGCATCGCGCCGCTGGGAACTTCTAATGCCATTCAATATAATCGTATTCATCACAATACAGAATATGGCATTTCTACCTGGATTGGCAGCTCGCAAATCTTAACTGATCTAACGATTCAATATAATATTATATATGACAATACGCAACAGGATATTCATTTAAATGGTGATGGCCCCGGCGAAAAACCCGATAAGATATTCATTTATAATAATACGATTCTTAATACATGTGCTGATAGCGGCATTTGCGTTTACAATGAGTGTCGCAATCTTACAGTAAAAAATAATATTATCAGTGGCGTATATGATCATGGCGGGCTGAGTCTTCCAAATATTGATATGGTTGGTTTTGAAGAAGATTACAACATCTTTTATCAGACAGATGTTATTTTTATCAACAATCAAACATATACATTTTCTGATTATCAGCAAAATTTTGGGCATGGCGGAAACAGCTTTTTTGCTGATCCCATGCTTTATTCAAATTATACATTAAGAGAGGAAAGTATTGCTATTGATAGCGGCACAATACATGGATCTGAGATATCAGGCTATACTTCGGATATTGGTGCCATTGAGTTTCCCAAAAGCGGTTCTTTACCATCTGCCAATTTTATTGCCAATACAACACAAGGCGCATCTCCCCTGACAGTTCAATTTGTTTGTGCCAATCATGGAATTACCTGGCAATGGGACTTTGATAATGATGGCATCCTTGATGCCACGTCCAGAAATCCTGTTCATACCTATACTGAAACTGGCAGTTACACTGTTTCATTAACGATTACCACAGAACATCATCACGTATGTCAGTCAAAAACAAACTATATTCAAGTGACAGATGGAAACGACTATTATGTGTCTGTTGCAGAAGGAAATGATATCAATCCTGGTACACTTGCTGAACCATTCAAAACCATTCAGAAATGTGCAGAAATAGCTGCACGAGGTGACAGATGCAACATTCGTCAGGGAATTTACAGGGAAATGATCACACCAGCAAACGATCAGATTACTTTTACAGCCTATAATGATGAAGCAGTTATTATATCAGGCGCAGAGATTATTTCCAATGATGCCTGGTCCCATTATCAAGATAGTATTTATAAAACACCCATTCAATGGAGTTTAAATGTCAGGCGGAGTGATGAAATTCAACAAATATCGAATAATCAGTTGTTTGTTGATGGTAAAATGATGGTTGAAGCACGTTGGCCCAATATTGATGTGAATCATGCGACAAACATTACAAATATTTCAGGTATTCGGGAAGACAATGCCAAAACAGATGCGGCAACAGTCATTACAATGCAAAAAGCGCAATATATTGATGAAGACATTGCCTCAGCAGGTGACTTTTGGGTGGGTGGAAAAATTAATCTGGCAGCAGGTTACAACTTTATTTTTACCAGTGGCAATATCACCGCGCAAACAAATAACTCGGTGACAGTTGAATTTAATGATGATCCGGGTGCCTGGAATCATCGATCAAGCTTTGATAACGAATTTCTTGCACCTCAGGAAGCCAATTACTACTATTTATGGGGAAAACTTGAGGCATTGGATTATCCCGGAGAATGGTTTATTGATCCGCCTGATAATTATACTGGAACCGATTTTGTTAATGCGGATTTTAGCGGCACCTTGTATCTCCAATTGCCGGATAACATGTCTCCATCTGAATCCAATCATCTGATTGAACTTAAAAAACGTAATTGGGCCTTTGATTTAAGAAATCGATCACATATTACAATCAACAATATTTCGATTGTTGCCTGTGGTATTGTCAGCAATCCGGCATCTCACGATAATACCCTTTCAAATATTCATGGGACATATTTATCACACTTTAGAGAAATTCCGCCCTTTTATCATAATGATGGCACGCAAGGCATTCAACTGTATGGAAATAATAACGTTATTCGAGACAGTTATTTTGCTTATAGTGCAGGCACAATGCTGGATCTTCATTCATGGCAGGAAGAAAATGGCAATCAACAGATTGTCAATAATGTCATGCATGATATTGGATACGAAGGGAGCGGCGTGGCGATAATCGCTGCGAATCTTGATGGCCAGCATAAAAACCAGATCAAAAATAATACCATATTTACTTCAGGTTTGTGTATGATTGATCTGGGCACAGGAAATGATGTTACCTATAATGATACCTATCAATCCCATTTGCAATGCACCGATATTGGAACGATTTATGGTTGGGGATGTGATGGCAAAGGTGCAATTGTTGCGTATAATCTGGTACATGACTCCAATGCGGAACATAATGGCAGCCTCAACAAATATGGTACGCATGGTATCTATCTGGATGATGATACCTATAATTACACCATTTACCGAAATATTACATGGAATACGAGTTCACCCGGCATTGCAATGATGGGCACCAATGGAACGGCTTTTGCCGGCTTCGATGAATTGAGCGCATCCAATCGAAAAATTTTTAATAATACTGTTGATGGTACTTTGGCCGCTTATCTCAAAGATACCTATAATGGGCTGCCGACGCATTTAATCGGTACTGAATTTAAAAACAATTTTGCCACGATGTTTTTTGGATTTGAACACGATGAACTGGTCTTATCCAATAATTTTGAAGGTGAAGGGCTTTTTATTGACAAAAATAATAGCAACTATGCATTAAAACCTTATTCTCCCCTGATTGATCAAGGATGCGAACTTTCGCCTTATACACAAGGATTTACTGATAACGCGCCAGATATTGGGGCCATTGAAAGTTCAGATATCGCTTTTGTCGCAGGCGCATTGATTACAGAAGATGATTTGGATCAACTTGCGGTAAATTGTTATCGGCAGATTGAAAATATTCAATGCCAGATTGACAATCTTCCTGTTGGTAGAAAATTACCCGATAGTTTTGAATTATTTATTGGTGATGTCAAAAGCAACAGGTGCTTTACGCAAATGAATTATCAAAGCCATTTGGGAACAGGCATTTGTGATATTTTAAACCCGAATTTATCAGAAGAACAACCCCTTTCAATCAAACTTGACAACAGTTCCATACCGGTTGAAAAGGGAACGTTTGATATTGATGCCGCAGCTTTGGCAATTCATTCAGTGACAATAACCAATGATACCTTCTCAGGCGGTTATTCCATAACGATCATTGGCCAGAATTTTGATTCATCGCCAGACTTTTTGGCTGTTACACAAGAAATTGTTATTACAAATACTTCAGGTAAATCATTGTATCAATATCAAATTCCGCTTGTAATAAACACCCAGGAATTAATTACCTATAACAAAATGACATCCAATTGCGGGGATATCCGATTTTTCGATCAATATGGATCTCTGCCCTATTGGCTTGAAAGCGGGTGTAACAGTTTGGAAACGCTTATCTGGGTCAAAACATCATTTATTCCTGAAAACAAATCAAGCATTTATTTCAGATATGGCAATTTCAGTCTGAGTTCACAAAGCAACCCACAAAATACCTTTTATTATTTTGATAGTTTTGAAGATGGCAGCATTCAATCATTTTATGATCTTGTTGAAGGAGACGGAATTTCGATCACAGAAACAGATGGAAAATTTCGGATTTCAGGCACAACAAATAGTGCAAACAAATACGACACTTTTGGTTTTTCTTTTATGACCTGGAATAATCAGGCCTTTCGATTTCCAAATCAAGACTATATTATCGACACAGAATTGACTGTGATCTCAGGAACTGAAAGTTTTAAAGGAATTTTTGGCAGTGGTAACCTTTTTCTTTTTAATGAAGTCTATGGAGATCCTTTGGGAAAAGATATTGGTTATTGGAATGTCGATTCATGGGCCATTGTTGGAAAAAGTCGTATTCAGACAGCCCTTTTGAATAGCAAAAAAATCAGCCTTTCATGTGAAAAAAAAGAAACTCAAACAATAATACGTTTTTTTGAGGATTATGATTTTAGTCAATCTCTGGCAGAAAGATCACTTGACAATCCATCAATTGGGCATTTTGAATATGGACCGGATACTGTCGCTGATTTTGATGTAACTTTGGATCATATTAAAATTCGTTCATTTGGGTATCCAACACCCGCGATTTCTTTTGGTGATAAACAATATGGGGTTACAGTTGGCAATCAGGTGTGTGAGAATATACAGGTTTTAGATGCTGGTAATATTCTCTGCCATGTGCCTGATCTTGTTTCTGGAACAGTTAATATTGTTGTTACCAATCCTGATGGCGAGGTTTGCATTTTTGAATTTGAGAACTAAGCCCTGAAAGGGCGGCGTGAGCCGTCATGGTTCATGAGCTTAGGAATGCTCTGAAAATAAGTTCCCCATTTGAAAAAATGTTCATCGGGGTTTTTGTTCTGTAGAGACGTAGCATGCTACGTCTCTACGTGCCAAACGATTATATGTTAGGAAAACTCGAAAAATAAGTTCCCCATTTACTTATGTGCCAAGAACGTGTAGGGGCGAACCTTGTGTTCGCCCATCGTACATAGGAACGAATACGTTATTCGTTCGAGGGCGAACACAAGGTTCGCCCCTACATCGGGCTGGCAAATAAGAAAATGAGGAACTTATTTTTCGAGAGTTCCTTAAAGATAAATAGGGAAGTTAATTTTCGCGCATTCCTTAGTTCAGTCAACTGCAATTTGAAAACTTCTCAAAGGTCGAGCCGGCCAATTTTTTGTAAGAAAGCTAACTTCAAAACCTCAATACATATAATGCCCATTCAAATACCATAATTCACTGACATTGCCTTCTTTTTTGAGAGCCAATCCTACAAAATCCCCCTTCTTGATATCATAATAGCCAATATTATGACCATCAATATCATGATATGTAATAAAAAGATCAAGGGGATAATAATGGTCATTTACAACCACAGCATCGCTATCAATTCGATCGATATTTCCTATGACAGTTAGTAGAACAAGAATCTCAAGATACTTGATTTTTGCCTGTTTATTCAATTCATATTTCACAATGCGACCCTGTTCGATCTGGCCTGAAGTGATCTGTTTCACACAGGATTTGTCAATAAAATACATCTTAGAATTGATCATGAGCTTTAAATTTGACACATATTGAACCAGTCCTTGTCCACTATAGGATTCCACTGATTCACCAAATGCTGGGCCACCCACTTTTTCAAATCCTTGCATGGGATCAATGGTTTGAATTCGAATATTTTCACATAATCCAATATGGCTAAAAACGAACAATAATATCAAAGAATATATTGTTTTCATAATGATACTCCTTATAATTAATTAGTATTTCCAATAATATCTACCTTGTTCAGAATCAATTTCAATATTTGAAATACTGGAATCAGATCCCATATCGCCAAAAATCATTCTATCTTTGCCTTCATCTGTATGAATAAATGCAGGCGGCTTGATAACTGAATCAAAAATAATTACTGATGGCGGTAGTTTCGGATTTCCTGGATTATCCGGCTCAATTTCTATCGTTTCATCATCAACAGTTATCATCGGTTCACTCAAACGACCGCCATTGCAGGCATCCAGAATATACATACTGGAATGACTTTTGATACCACATCTGCTGGTGGCGGGAACCAGACTGATAAGAATCACTTTGCCTTCTCGGATCATGGGGTTATCGATTATGCGTTCATGTGGTGCGGGCAAGTCAAAGTACCAGCCGACATGTGAATAATTATCCGCATCCTCTATCTTCGTTGGAAACCAGGTGATGGTATTATCGGTGACAACACGATACCCCTCGGAAGTATAACCGATTTCAATTTTTTGTTCCAGCAGCTTAATTTTTCGATAATCTTCTGGAAGATTCTTTGCATTTGATAATTCTCGTTCTTTGGTAAAAGCACCATAGAAAAATTCATGGTTTCTTTCGTCATTTTGCCAATCCCATATACCATAGATGGTTTGCTGATTCATACTTTTTGTGTCACCCTCGGTGATATAGCGGCCTGTTCCAAACACCACAATGTAGCCTGATTTTCCATGTATGCAGTGCGCCATAACATCCGGTTTCGTTGTTATTGGTTGTGGTGTTCCATCACTGCCTTCAGCATTTCTGGCTTGAAACAATGGTTGCGGATCATCAGTCGTGCCATAGGCGATTTTCCACTCTTCTGGTTTATCTGATGTTAAATCAAATTTCCAGAGATTACCGATCATATCGCCTGCATATACATAATCCACTTTTCCATCGAAATTAATATCAACCAATGATGGCGTGGACAACCCATTACAAATGTCATAACTTCCTGATTTAGTATCAAAAGTGGCGATTTTATGACCTTCTTTTAAATCTCGAATATACAGTGCCGCTTTACCGCGCTTACTGGCATAACCATTGCTAAATATGACGACCCATTTGTCTGCATTTGTATCAGATATAAATGGCGTACCATAGCTATATCCCATTTGAACATCATCATCCGCGTCTTCACCAGTGTATGGCGGAAATTCCCATACAGGCATATTGACATAATCACTTGCTGAAACCTTAAGACAATAGTAGCCGCGTCCCCCTTTCCCGAGGCCTCCGACCAGATAAGTTTCAGATCCAGTTTTCTTGATTGTCGGCGTGGCATCACAATAGAAATAATGCGTATAATTCGGAATCCACAGATGAATCAAATTTTCAAACACAAGGTTGGGCACATAAGCAGCGATTTCTACACCATCTTTAGCATTGAACACATGTCCCATGCCATCATTTGCACCGATAAAAACATAGTTCTTATAAAATAATGGATGAGAATGAACAATATCCCCCAATTTATGATAGCGTGTTCTTTCAGTACCGCCATTTTTTTGTTCTTCAGTATCATCACCACTGATATACCTGATGATTCGTTTCGCGGTATCTTCATCTTCATTAATTCGTTTTAATAAATCCCCGGATACTGCGTTCAAGAGTATTCCATCCTTACCGCCTTTTGAAGTAATAATCACCCGGTCTTCCCACTTTTTTGCATCCAGTTTTTCCTGTGCAGACCAGACAGGATTTTCATAATCAAATTTATCTGAACCGTCAGTTCCAAATGCTTTGATATCCCCTGACCAGTCGCTGGAATTATAGCTTCCCTGAAAGACCAATGAGTTACTTTCAAATTTTTGTCCATTGACAGCCACAGATGCGGCACTGCCAATGACAGAAATTTGGCGTCCAATGGATTCCATCGCAAGAATCAAGTCTTGTGGATTGCTGGCAGAAAAGAACTCTCCTCTGCCATTTACCGCAGCATGCCAGAGGTCATCAATGGTTGTTTTGCTGTTGGCTT